>JAABUK010000717.1_pt1 | contig 67551 bp, 58 predicted proteins | sample 5559141 | NCBI WGS metagenome assembly JAABUK01 (sample SAMN10711869, study PRJNA513367) | rock metagenome | isolation source: Antarctica rocks | place: Antarctica: Victoria Land, Pudding Butte nord | collected 2016-01-03 | reverse complement strand
ACAAATATCTGATCCGCATCCACGCCTGCGGCACCAATTTCTTCGACCTCCTCCAAATCCGCGGCAAATACCAACACCAACCCGCCTTACCTTGGATCTCCGGCGCCGAATTCGCGGGCACCATCATCTCGGCACCCACCTCGCGTGAACGGCCCCCCCAATTCAAGAAGGGCGATCGCGTCTTCGGCGCCACCCAAGGCGCCTACGCAACCCACATCCTCGCGCCCGAAAACGCCCTCCTGCCCATCCCTTTGAAGTGGAGCTTCGAGGACGCCGCAGGCCTCTACGTCACCGCCCCCACCGCCTACGGTGCCCTCGTCACGCGCGCACACACCCAGCCCGGCGAATGGGTCCTCATCCACGCCGGGGCCGGCGGCGTCGGCCTGTCCGCCGTGCAGGTCGCGAAAGCGCTCGGCGCAACCGTGATAGCGACGGCTGGCACGGCGCGGAAGCGGGAGGTCTGCCGCAACTTTGGCGCCGATTACGTGGTCGATTATCGGGAGCAGGAGTGGCCGAGCAGCGTCCTCGAGATCTGCGGGAGGGAGAGGAGCGGCAACGGCAGACAAGGCGTCGACGTGGTGTATGACCCCGTCGGGATGATTGCGCCGTCCATGAAATGCGTGGCCTGGAACGCGAGGTTATTGGTCATCGGGTTTGCGGGCGGCCAGATTGAGAAGCTGGCGCTGAATCGGGTGCTGCTCAAGAATGTGAGTGTGGTCGGGTTGCATTGGGGCATGTATGCGAGTAAGGAGGCGGGCACGGTCGGTGAGGTCTGGGAGGGGATCTTTCGGCTGATCGCCGAGGGGAAGTTTGGGGGAATTGCGTATCGTGATCGGGTGTTTGACGGGCTGGCCAGTGTGCCGGAGGCGTTGACGGCGTTGGGTGGGAGGGAGACTTGGGGGAAGGTTGTTGTTACCGTCCCGGAGGCGGAGGGGGAGGAGGAGGAGGAGGAGCAGGAGCAGGAGCAGGTGGGCGAGGCGAGGGGGAGGGAGAGGGAGAGGGAGAGTAAACTATAACCGATTACAGAGATAGGAAACCGGGATGATGTTGGTTTTAGCTCGAGGTTCGAAAACCACGGCTTTCCAGATGAAACACAACCGAGGAGAGGAGCTCCTCCATCAAATATGTGACCAAGCCGAAGGAGAGCAGGCAGGACCAGGTAAGATGATGATGATCCCCGGGGGGTATGTATAACTACCGAGGCCATTATTGGAACGGTGAAGGGTCAATGGAGAACTCAGACTCAGATGGAGATCGGTATATACTAGTTGCTCGGGAAGGAAGATGGAACCAACGGATGTGAAGCGCTCGGCGCTTCTTTTTCTTTTCAAGTGATTGGGAAAGTGAGTGGGTATCGCACTCTTTATGCAGCCGACCCAAGCCCTCCGACTCCAATGAATGCTGCTCTCGAAATCGGTAAGCGGCAGCAACCTCCGGTACCAGCGTATCTCCCGGAAACAACCATGAGATCTAGATCCAAACCGCCTTCACTATCATAACGCGCAAACACTCCCCACAACCGTCATCAGCATGACCCAGTACCCGCCATAGTTCGCCAACAACCTCACGGCCCCACTGGCAGGAAGTTCGGCATCCGAACTCGGATCCGTGCCTCCCGCCGCCGTCGTGCCATTCGGCAACGTCCCATTGACATAGGCGCTCTGGGTCCCGTTCGCCAATGGCGGCAGAACCACCAGCTGGCTCGTGTTCACCGGCTGGTCCGTCCCATTCCCCACCAGCTGCTGCACGTAGCTGCTGTTCCCATTGTCGTCGCATCCGCACACGCTGTACTGCTGACACAGACAGGTCACGTCGACGGTGGCATTCTGGTTCGTCCCGTTGCGGTAGTAGTAGGGAAGGCCGAACGGGTAGGCGTACAGAGAGCCGTAGAGCCAGAGCCCAGGGAAGACGGCGAAGGCGGCGATGGGGAGGAAGGCAGGTGCGAAGCCACGGCCGGGCGAGCGGGCACCGGCCGAGTAGGGGACTTTGGCGCCGCCGGCGTAGTAGCCGCCGTATGCGGGTGGGGGGCCGGAGCCCGAACGTGTGCTTCCGCCGGTGTTGCTGGTGGGAGCGTAAGAGCGTGAGCCGCCACCGCCACCGGATGATGGTCCACCACTGCTGCTGCTACCTCCGCCTTTGCCGCCCCCGCCTCCGCCTCCGCCTCCACCTTTCCGTTTGGTGAGCGCGGAGACGGAGCGTGGATCTCGGTGGGGATCAGGTGGTGAGCGGAGTGCGGGGCAGGGTTCGCGGGCGATGAGATCGGAAGTGGGAGATTGGGGTATTGATGCAGAGGTGACGAGGTGGGATGTGGAGAGGAGGAGGGTGGCCAGAGACAGGAGCCTCATGGTGAGTGATGCGGTCGCGGAGGTTGCGGAGTAGGACTTGATGTCGGTCGGCCGGTATGATGGAGGGTGTGTTGTAGTGGTAGTGGTGATGGTGTTCTTTGCTCGCAAGGGTCGAACAGTTCTAATACTGGCGAGTGATTCCGAGCTAGAGCAAGCCAAGGTCCGGCGATGGGGGGAGAGAAATGCCAGTTGCACCGCCTCATGGTGATGCGCAACCCCGATGCCCCTCGTGGTCTAGCGTGTGGCTGACCGCAGCTGCGCCCCAGTCGCTCAGCTGCTCATTGGCCGACTGCTCGATTACGTGATCAGATTCTTGGCGAGCCCCGCTCCGAGCGTCAGGATGGACAGGAGACGGCGCGTTCGGCCGTGCGAAGTCTGCAAATCTGCTCATCCCCATTCTTCATCTACAGTGGACTGCCATCTGGTGCACGCCTTGGCCGAGTCCATCCGGCAGAGAAGGCGGTGCCGACGTCCGGCTCACCTCCAGTCAAGGTGAACACGAGACCATGGAATCAAAAGATTTAGCTGGGGCAGCCTGGGCCGGCGGCAGCGCCGGAGACCAGGGCTGATTGCTTCACTCGGTAATGATAGCGCACAGGGGCATCTGAACAATATTGGTTCATACTTGTAGTCTGATGTATTGTACAGTTCCTACTGTTCCGCATCCTTGCGCGTGGCTTCGTATCTGCAGAGCACAGGTTAGCAGGGCGGAGCTGGGGTCAACCCCGGAACGGAGAACATACCTCTTTCCCCGGAAAGCCCATACACCCCAATTACCACAGCTGATGTCCTGCGGATCCAAATCGTTCAGATCCCATCTCAGGCTGCGAAATCGATTCTCTCCCGGCTCCATCAAGAGATCCACTTCGCCAGCACATCTCTCCATCACCCATTTCCAATCTCGCCGCATGTCCCACTCCGTATAGCCGGTACAGATGATGGGGACTTTCGTTTCTAACAATTGAGGAACCGTGTCCGCCCATTCCTGTGACGATGCGGGATGGCCAAGACCAGGGTGGAAAAGCATGAAGCAGTCGAAATAGGGGTCGTAGGGATAAAAGAGATTGGCTTCATGCAGGGTGTGGAAGTAATCGACGTAGGTGGTGATCTTCATCTTGTCCGAAATTCGGTCCTCGACGATAGCTCCGAAGGGATTCGCCGCCGTCCGCTCGGGCAAGGGAAATTCGGCATCTCGATTGGCCATGGATTCCGGTCCAATAAAGACAAGATGTATGGATGATCGGGGGAAGATGTAGGACAGTTGCATCCATACTTCGCGCGGGAGTGATGACTCAGCTCTAGCACCGAGGATGAAGACTCGCACCGGAGGACTTGATAACCTCAAGCCAGCAATGTCCGTGCCTTGGCCTGTTCGGGGTGGATGTAACGTGTATCGAAGTGCTGTTCGCGGGTCAGCAGAAATTACAACCGTAGACCTTCACTACGCACCACTCAAACTTTTGAGCCCCTCCGTCGTCAGCCTCCCACCAGTACGGATGTTATATGGACTAAGTTCATGCAGAACGCTACCCACCGTCAACGGATAAGTCAGCAGTCGCGTGGCCTGCCGCATGCTTCGATCTTCATTGATGGCTTCGAAGCCTCGCGTGTATAGATAGGTGTCCCAACTCATCATGTTCACCAAGATCTCGTCTAGTTGCGGCCCGGGGTAGTCAAACTCGGGAAACCAGCGGCCAGACCGTAGATCATGGTCATCCTCATTGATCTGTCGCAATGTATCACAGATCTCCAGATGTGCTTCATAGTCGTCTGCCCAATGCTCATCCGTACAGTACGTGGCTATACCGCAGTCTGGGCATTCAAAATGAACGTGCGCCGGTGGTTGTGTCGACACTTCAGCCACTTTGCGAGCTTCAGGGTCATGTGGCGAGGTAGGTATTCGAGTCTGTTGATGGGAGGGATGCGGACAGTATGCGTGTTTTTTGGTAGAGGCAGCTCGTTGACGGATCTCGGGTATGGGTGATCTGGATAATGGATGGAACAAGTTGTCTGGCCCAAGCAAGGTCCTTGGATGGGCTCTGTATTCGCCATAGTCGTTGGGCAACTGATTGTGACGCTCAAAGTTGTCAGGCTCTTCAACCGGAGCGGTGGCAGTATGTGCAAGCCGGTTGAGAGGAGCTTTCTTCGGCCGGAGGAAGGGATTGGTCTTCGCGCACTTGGAATCGTTGGACAAATTGGCGGAGGGAGATGAGAAGCTGCGGTTGCTTATGCGCTTTTTCGCCGTTCGAGAAATGATCCCTGCCTGCGAGCCCAAGCTCGATGCTCTCAGACACCTCAGACAAGTATATGCCCCGGCCATTTTTCGTCCTTCAATACCGTGACCAGTGGATGGGTGGTTGTCCTTCGCCCCGAAAATGGAGGGTGTTGCAGTCCATTCACAATCGAGGTATCATGCCAAGATTCTAGCGCCAAGCCAACAAGTTCTTCGATATCTTCGATTTTCATGGCACCCCCCTCCTCCGTTGTTGTGTAGATACGCTACTCACATATGCTTCTTGCCTCGGCCTAATCAGCGCGTCGTACGCGATATACAACGCCGCAGCTAGATCTGGGACCGAAGTCTGTGATCGCTACGCAAAGCGGACCTCCTGATACGGGTGTCCTGCTTCAAATCTCCCCCTCATCTACTCTGCTACCTACACCGTCTTCCGTCGCATAGGGTTCATCGTGTATCAGACCAAAGTGTCTTGCTTTCTATCTTCTTGTCTCGTTGCTGGTGTCGTCTGCATTTCCTACGCAACCGCCCAGTCCAGCTGCTTGCACGTCCCCACGGAAACACTGTCACAAGCTCTTCATTTCGAAGTCATGGCTCTCGTATGTCGCGTCTTGTGTCTACGTTTGCTGGAGCTGGAAGGCCATGCTGGGATTCCATCTCACGGGACATTGATGACCAGCGTTGACGGTTGCAAGAACAATTTCGATTGGGCCTTCATAGTTCATACTGGAACGACCTCGCTCGAGATCAAGCCGTAGCCAGTATGACTCCTTGCGTACCTACATTTGGTGGAGTGCACTCGCCGTCCGTAACAAGGCCTGCTCTCCTAAGTCTATATCTTAGCAGGAACCAGATCCCGATATTTCGCCTCCCACATCTGCACCCTAACCCACTCCTCCAATTCCTCATCATTCTGCGGAATATCCTCCCGTTGCGCATATCTCTCATCCACGGCACTTTTGATCACAGCCATAGCAATCTTGACGCTAATGTCTCTCACCTCCGTCACATCTGGCAGGAGCCCTTTATCCGGATCCTTCAGCGCTGGACTCTGCGCGGCCAGGGCCTTCACCGCAGCTACCAGCATCTTGTCGCTCAACAACCTTGATCTTGACAGAACAACTCCCAGGCCAATTCCGGGAAAACAGGTTGAATTGTTGCATTCGGCCACTTCGTATTCTTTGCCCTTGTGGCTGACAGGCGGGAAGGGGCTTCCTGTTGCGATGAGTGCCTGGCCATCCGTCCATTCATTCAGATCCTTGGGATCAGCTTCGTGGAGTCTGGTGGGGTTGCTGAGCGGGAAGATGATGGGCCGCTCCACATGCGATGCCATTTCCTGTACGACCTCTTTGGTGAATGATTTAGGTCGAGTTGATGTCCCGATCAGGACGTGTGGCTTCACCTCTCTGATGATACCTTGCAAGCTCTTGGTGTCCTTGTTCTCCCATTCTGGAGCTTTGCGAGCAAATGGCTTTTGCGCTACGGTGAGGTCGTCACCTTGAGAGTCGAGAAGCAATCCCGGTTTGTCAACACACCTATACCAGTCGTCAGAGATCACACCGTGAACAAAGGCCTCAATCCTCACCATATCTGTTTCCCAGCCTCTTCCTTACTCTTACCACTATCCGCAGCGATAGCATCTCTGACCTGATCTGCAATCCCCGTTCCGGCGGACCCAGATCCAAACACCAGCATCCTCATATCCTCCAGCTTGACATTGCTGACATGCAACCCTGCCATGACAGCCGCCAGAGTAACGCAACCAGTGCCCTGAATATCATCATTGAAGCACGCAATGTGCGGACGATATTTATCCAGTATCCTCCTCGCATTTGAAAGCCCAAAGTCCTCAAAATGGATGTAAGCATTCGGATACAACCTCCTGGCCCCTTGAACAAACTTATCCACAAACTGATCATACTCTTTGCCTCTAACCCTCGGCCTCTTCAGACCCAGGTAAAGTTCATCAGCCAACAAGTTCTGATTATCAGTCCCCGTATCAAGCACAACAGGCAACGTCCTATTTGGATAGATGCCCGCACAAGCGGTCGTAAGGACCAACTTCGCCACCGAGATCAGCACCCCCCCCACACCCTGATCCCCAATCCCGAGAATCTCCTCCCCATCCGAAACGACGATGTAGTCGATATCCTCCGGCCTGGCAAACTTGGACAAATTCCTCTCCACATTCTCCGGCTCGTCGATGGTCAGGAAACACCCATGTGGCTGTCTGAACAGGCTCGAGTAGTTCTCGATCGCATCGCCCTCGGTGGGCGTGTAAATGATCGAGAACATCTCCCTGAGGTGGTCGAGGATGAGGCGGAAGTAGAGGACCGTGTTCTGCTCGGCCATGCTGGTCATGAACGTGTTTTTCGCGAGCGGGTTTTGGCGGCTCGAGTATTGCTCGTAGGCTCGTCGGACCTGGTCATCCAGCGTTTGGATGTTGGCAGGGAGGAGGCCGTGGAGGTTGAAGGTGTCGCGTTCGAGGGCTGTGAAGCCCGAGCCTTTGTTGTAGTAGGCTGTGCGGAGGAGATCGCGGCCCTGGGGATTTGCATTAGAGTTTCACCATACAGGAAGAGTGTGATCACAATGGTTTGTAAAAGCGAACGCCGAAAACAGGACCAGATTGGACGCACGGAATAAGGACAGTCAACCGGCTGCTTCATAGACAAGGGCAGGTCTGAAAACTTCGCCTTGGCCATCTTTTGCCGCCCGGGTTCAATTATGTGCTTTTCTGTGCAGAGGGAAGCCTTCAATGCACCCTTCGAAGCAGTGTGAACAAGAGCCAGGTCTTATCAATTTAAATCCGTCAAGACGTGCGTGCATAGCTGAGAAAAGCCTGGGTGTCGGAGGGTGTCTTTATTCTCATCTGAGCAACAAGGGAAGGTAGTTAATTAGCACTTTCTCCAGCTACCGCGTACAGAGTAATTACAGAGTCGTCACGCAGGGAAAGATCAAAAGTGGATGGACAGGTGCTCGATGTTCACGGAGGTCATAGTAGGCTCTCTCATGTACGACTCTTCATAGCGGTACGTCGTCCCACATGGTTGCTGGATTGCGCGAGGTTCGTCTTTTTGGCACGGGCAGGCTCGTATGGATTCGCTGGGTGGAGAGATTGGTGGTTCAGGCCTATAGTACGCTCCGGCTGTGGTGACTCGATGTTTGTGCAATTGACGTGCCAACCATTTGAAATGTGGTGGATTGACTTCACTTGCCGAATCACTTTCTCCAATGACATGTACGATAATTAGCGCTGCCGATAGACGAACAGCGGAGGAAAGCCAAATGTGCTCATATGGGGAGAGGCTCTTCGTGCTCTAGTCATGCGAACGCCGCCTCATGCAGTGGTCTACTAATGTAACACTATCATACACCACAAGGCCAGCGAAAAGCCGAGGCCATCAATTAGGCTGTGCTCCGTCAAGGTGATCATCTAGCCCTCTTTACTCGATGCTCACCAGCTTTCTTCTTCGATTTCTTGTTTCGCGTCGCTGAGGCGAAGGTTTCAGCCTTGATCTCACCAAGCTCTTGATTCTTCCATTGGGTCATCGACTCTAGTACCCATTCATCCAAATCACGTACTGGCCGATTCAAGGAAGGAACTCGGCCAACAGAGTCTTCGACTAAATCTGTCAATGCATCTCCGCGTGGAGTTTGAGCTCCCAGCGTCCTGGGAGTGGCACTTGCTTCGTGCGAGGTGACTTTTTCTTCAAAGTCACCATCATCGGCGTGTCTGTCTTCTCGTTCGGCAATTTTAGCAGCAGCAGCATCTTCTTGGTCTTCAGCTGTCTCAAGTACAGCGCCCAGTCCACCTTTGGTCGATCCAAGCACTTTGTCCAAAGCAGCGCTAGGGGTATGATCAATGCCGCCAATCTCGTCACCAAGCATATCACGAACACTGAGCTTGTTGAAGTAGTCTGTGGTGAAGTCGCCTTCTTGTATAACCACGTCGTCAAGCATACGCTTCTGATTCGACTTGCGCAGGATGTTGGACTCGATCGTGTGCTCTGAGACAAATCTATAGATATGGACGTCCCTCGTCTGGCCAATTCTATGACATCGGTCCTGACATTGCTTGTCCATTGCGGGATTCCAGTCTAGATCGTAAAAGATGACAGTGTCTGCACCCGTGAGATTGATACCAAGACCCCCAGAACGGGAGGAGAGGATGAAGGCGAGGAATTGGGTGTCAGTGTTGAACCGCTCAGTCAAGATCTGTCGCTGCTCAATCTTGGTGGAGCCGTCAAGCCGCAGGTAACGATGCCCGTGGATGTTGAGGAATTGCTCCAGAATATCCAAGACCTTTGTCATCTGAGTAAATATCAACGCGCGGTGCCCACCAGCTTGGAGTTCTCGTAGAAGCTTATCCAGACGCTGTAACTTCCCACAGTCATACTGTAGCAACCGCTTGTCCGGGAAGGCGATCGATAAACGGGTTCGTGCTTCATGGAAAGGATCTGCAGTACGTAAATTCCGAGCTCCGCGCACCGTTACCGTGCCCTTTTCGGTTAGAAATTTGCTGGCTAGGTCCGAAGCAACAACTGCAGGAGTTACGCAACCGAATCTTTGGATCAAAGGTTGCATGGCGGCGGCCCGACGGTCAACCCCTTGTACCAGTTCTAATTTGGCAGAAGGTATGCTCATCTCCCAGAAGCGCAGAAGAGACTTCTCGTCCAGCTTACACGAGAGAGTCATGTTCGTCGTCTCTATAGAAAGCTTGGACCTCAGACCGTTCCCATACAGAGGCTTTTCGCGATGATGAAAATACTCTCGATAGAGACTATGCTCAAGCTCAGCCATTCGAACTTGTCTGCCAATTCTTTCATGAGAAGCTAACGCTCCAGGAATCGAAGATCGTGGATATTGCTTGACCGACCCTAAACGCTGTTGTTGTTGTACTCGAAAAGCTTCCAGTTGGGAAAAAGCCATCAACTTTGAGCTTTCTTGAACCTCGATGGCAGATCTGTGCTCCTCTGAGACTGGTGCCAGTCGCAGAAAGTCTAAGTTGGCCTTTCGATCCCAGCCATTAAGCAGCTTGCGTCGAACTAACAAATCGTTGATCTCAAATGCAGCCACAGCAGGTTTGGTCATGGTGAATGAAGTTGTCACAGGACGTGTCTCGAAAAGATCCGGATGGTTGCAAACCTTGCGCAGCTGCATCAAACAGTTGATGATTGAAAGGTAATTGCCAGAAGCTAGTGTCTCCTTAGTCTTCGTCATCGACATGAAACCATCGTAGAGCTGGCGTTGACGCTTGGAGAGGCGGCACAGCTCAACATGTTCATATTTGGCTGGCATTTGTTTTTCAACATCGGCTTTGAGGCGTCGAAGTAGGTAAGGGCGGATGACTTTGTGAAGCTTGCGCACTTGATCCCGCGCTTCGTCGTCCATGGTGTCCCTCCCCTGGTCCAAAATCTGATCGACGGGCTTCCTGAACCAGTCAGAAAAATCGCTGAGGCCAGCGAAAGCCTCATCTTCATCTTCTGCCATATCAGTAGGTCTCAAGAAGAACAACAACGACCACAGCTCGGTGAGATTATTTTGCAGCGGGGTGCCAGTTAGCAGAAGCCGAGCTCGTGTCTTGAACGTAAGCATAGTTTGCCATCTCTGAGAACGGAAGTTCTTGATGTTGTGAGCCTCATCCAGAATCATGTAATGCCAATTACGTCTTTTGAAATTCTTCTGGTCTTGCAAAACCAATTGATATGACGTGATGACAACGTGCCAAAGATCATTGTCCATCCAACCTCGCCGCTTCTGTTTTCGCTCAGCCTGGCTGCCATAATAAGTCAAGACCTTAAAGCCGGGACAGAATTTTTTGAATTCCATTTCCCAGTTGAGTAAGACGCTTGAAGGAACTATGATGAGGTGGGGACCCCAAACATGATGCTCAACGGCCAGGTGGGCAAGAAGTGCGATGCTTTGAATCGTCTTCCCCAATCCCATCTCGTCAGCCAGGATACCATTGCGGTGGTTAGCATAGAGATTAGCCAACCAATCTAAACCCTCATGCTGATACTCCCGGAGTGTACCACGCAATAGAGATGGCACAGGGGTCTTGATGTTGGGAACATTCGATTTCACAGGCGTGACAGGCCGTTGGCTATCAGCCCGAACATCGCTGGATGTGAAAGAGTCTCCATCTGAAGCCTTGGTGATTGAAGTGTGTGGAGACGCTGGAGTACTTGGTCCAATGCTATTGTGATCTTCCGTCAGGATGTCCGGCGCAGGGTTGGGCATAATGGCAGCTTTCTCCACGGAAAAGGCCGACTTTCTCTGTACATTCTGCGAATCGATGCTGGGCACGGTGGTCTCAACATCATCTCGTCTCAAGGATCCTTGGTCGTCTTTGTCGCTTGCATACTTTTCCGAATGTTCTTTACTCAACACAGGTGCAAGAGTGGCGTCACCGCCGAGGTCTGGAGGTCCGAAAAGCGAACGTAATGTGGGTGGTTCTTCGTCGACCCCATCGGTCTCCTCATCACTGTCGCTTCGATTGGAACTATCGGTGTCGGAGTCTTCACCGTCGTCGGTGTCAATGGATTCAGAATCGTCATCAAGAAGAGCACTGTCAACTTGTTCTAAAGCAACAGGCTCGCTAACTTCGGCGTTGAGCTGCGGAAGCTCGGTACTGAAATGTGTAGGTTCATCACTGTCGGAGGCTGGCTCGGACGCCCTAGGCAAGCGTGCGTACTTGTCGCGGAGCTGCTCTGCCGTTAACGAGGCGTCGGCGTCGTCTATATTAGCCTCAGCCTCGCTCGCGGAGTCGCTGCTTGACATGTTGTCTTCACTACCTTGGGGCGAACTTGACTCGGAATCATCTGTAGAGTCTGCAGATCGGTCGCCGTCATGGGGAACGTCTAGTACGTCTGCATCCATTTTCGGTGCCAACATCTGGGTATGTTTTTCCACCTGCTCATTAAATTCCCGCTTTTTTCGAGCTTGCTCAATGGTGTCAACTTCGGATTGTCGGATGGAGTTCACCTCGGCTTCGACTGCGGTCCAAAACCGTGATATGTCTCTCACAACCTGTCGATATTTGGCTGCTCCTACATCGATCTGCTCCTGTTCGATCTCTTCGGCCGACTTTGGTATTCTAGCACGCACCCTCCTAACAGCTTCGTGAGCGATCCTTTTCGCGTCTGATCTGTGCTTCTGGTACTCAACTTGAAGAAGTTTTCGAAAATGTATAGCGTGAGCAAGCAGGTGGTTATGGTGGAAGTATTGCCGGCTGGGCTCCTTCTGCCGCTCTGGTAAGACCTGTTTCAAATCCTTGTCAAATCGTCCGCCTAAACGTTGAGCAACCCTGACTTTCTTGCGAACTTGTGCCTCCTTAACTGCCTGCGCTGGGCTTAGGACACCCTCGCCAGTCTTGGGCTCAAGGTCGTCCTGATCTAAGAAATCTTGAAGCGAAGGATAATGCTTCGGCTGTGGAATATTCGCGGGGCTCTGAACGACGATAGACGGCATCCTGACTGTGAATTTGATCTTCTGCACCCTGACCTTAGGTAAGCTCTCAGCAGCCCCTAGCTTGATGGGCTCATCGCGCTCGCTGCGCGATTGTAGATCCATTCCTCTGTTAAGGCCGCTAAGTGGTTCCGAGGAATTGGCGATCAGAGGATGTGGTCGAGTGCGGGCTCTTTCCGGGCTGGCAGATTGTTCAGGCAAATGTTGTTGCTGAGGCGAAGTAGCATCCTTGGCGTCGGCAAAGTGTTTGGTGGGAGTGTTCGCCGACGTTTGTATCGAGGCACCATCAATCTTTGAATAGTCATATCGTCGAGCGGATGGACTTTTCATACTTTCCCTCAAGCTTGAGGGTCTACCCGGTCCACTCTGGGTTGGTTTAACAGCAGACATCGTCTTCCTGTCAGCACCTCTTTCATGTTTCGTATGGTTTGAAGAGCCGCTATACGAATGCCGCCCAGATGTCCCAGATGTGTCATTGCTCTTTCCGACCTTATGCGCCGCTGCACGTGTTTGTCTTGTTGTTGATTGTGGCTGTAGCTCTTGGGGGATGGCATTTGTTCTTGAGGATTTCCTTCTCCCATCCTTGACAAATGAGGTTGGTCCGTCAACAGCAACTGTTTTCCATGGAGGTGATATCGGTCGAGGCAAGGTCCTGAAGGAGGGAACTGTGTCTGCAAGTTTCCGCTTCTTTGCTGGCGGTCCACCATCCTGACCTTGTGCAGTATCTTCTTGCTTGATTAAGTGTGGGGAAGTTGTGGCTAGATTAAGAAAGTGGAATTAGTAAAGTTCTTAAGGTATTTGGAGTGGCTGAAGGATTGTTGCGAACTTGATTCGAGGTTGAGGTTTTGATGTTGTGAACTTTCCAGGCTACCGTTTTGCATTTCTCGGAGAATGCGGCACCCTTATGAGAATCTGACCCCAGATGTCTCAACGACGAAGTGGTGAAACCACAAGATAGGCAGGCCAAAAGATTCATCTCATCGTGGATGGTACCCTGACAGATTCTGAGCGTGCTGACAGTACGGGAAGGTTGGAAATGATGGTATTCAGTATCAAGTTGATGTGTTGCGTGGAGGAGAATTTCTGAGTGGCATCTTCCTAACTTAGATGACTCGCCAAGGTGGAAATAGCGTGCTGGGGCGGACCCCTCGACCGCTACTGAGAACCGTCTCGCCGTCAACCTCATCTCAGCCACGTCGCAACATCTGCGGCTTGCAAGCTCGGTTTATTCACACAGCGAATACTGTGAGGCAAAGTCTGCACATCGAATGTGATCTCTACTTGGCTCGAGATGTGCTCCAAAAGGCTGCTGGCGAAAGCCGCCTCCCTGCCCAAAACCTTTGCTCCAATGCGTTCCAACCCTCCTGCTCTTCAATTCTCGTCTGTTCGAGCTCTTCGCGCACTGGCAGAAGATGCTGATCCTGAGATGGTATGCGATCTTTTGCCGACTATAACCTGCATTTGTGGCTAATTCTGCAGAATGGTGGCTACGTCAATCCTACGAATGATCCATACCCACTGAAGCGTCAGTTCCGCGATCCATATCACCCTTGGTGGGACAAACAAGAACGAAGAGACTTTGGCGAGCCTGTACATGAAGACAATGACATCCTGGGGATGTTTTCACTCGAAGAATATACGCACATGAGTCCTGCTCGCGGATTGTTGCTCTGGGGCGGATTTATAGCTACTGTACTTGGTTTGAGCTATGCGGTAAGGCAAACCTACCCAGACAGACCAAGCGCTCCCAAAGAATACCCTGATGGATTGGAAACCGAGCTTGGTGGACGTCACGCCCTAAGAGTAAGTGTTCAATTTGCCTTCTGGAAGATTACTGCTAATTCCGATATATCAGGCATGGAAGGACGGCGACAAGCTATGAATATTCTATTTCATGGTCCCACTCTGTACATATCTGAATAAACGAGGGATCACTTTGACTGTTTCAATCTTCCCCACAGAACCTCGACTGCCGTATATATCCCGTTCTGGCAGCGTCTTCTGCAGCCGGAGAGTGTACTTGCCACACTCTTTCTTCTGAAAAGCTGGCCAAGCATTCACCTCTCGAGACCGTTCCTTGATGGCTTCGAGCGCCGCTGTGGAGAGATAAATCACCCCACAAGGGAGCTTCGATGGACAAACTGTTGCCAAAGTCGACTTGAGCGCGGACGGAAGTGTTGAACACCGTCAGAAAATGATCGAGTGCAAAAGTAGAGACAGAGTACGCCTTGTGAACCCTAACGCCGCCTTAATTACTGCAGAGTATACTTCCTTTCACTGCGACATGGCATTCCTAAACCAAATAAAATCGCAGCATTACCACCAGCGGGGAAGTGTAAACCTTGCGTTGAGATGCTCATCAGCCTGTGAGGATAACAAGTGAAGCAACAGAGTATGCACCGACACTACTGAGGCGGAGTCAAGAGACCTCGTAGGGCCGTGTCTGATTATCAATTCTACCTGCTCCCTCCTTGGTGTGAGTCTGGAGCTAAGCCCCGATCTTGTGGGATGTGCTTACGTAAGGACTGCGGTTGTTGATAATGCTGGGTGACAACGACTCAACGCTTTGCAATTTCCGGATCGTGGCCTCGCGCTGCTTCTCGACCGTGTCCACGTTCGTGACCAGGTTAGGAGGCTGCGCTAAGGACGTGGCATAATAGAACCGGCTTTCGTTTGTTGGAAGATTTGACCTGTCACATCTTGGAAGTAGTTTCCCTCCCCATGATTTTCACGTATCTTGTGATATGCTTCCTTCATGCGAGGAGACGACTCCGAAATGTTTGCTTCTGAAGATCGCTTTACTTTCCACGGCTTGGACCTCCTTCGATGCCTTTCAACTACGTAAATGTCTCCCCAATCCCTCGTAACGGACGAGAGGAGGGCCAGTCACGCTCAGCCACACTATGGATTACCTGGCAGGCCAAACAAGGCAGACGACAGCTTGCCGCTTGCGAATCGTGGAGGTCACCCTACCATATGCGTCCTGCACCATGCAGCATGGACCCACGCGTCAAAAGGCTGGATTGCCCGTCGAAAGCTGCACGGCTCGGTACCTTGTGATTCTCCCTGCCCGTCGATTATTCTTCCATGCATAATTCAGTCCAAATTCAAAATGGTCGACGCACTATGGCCGACCAAGGGCAATGACACGGACATCGTTCTAGGTGTCAACGGTTCAGATGCCTCTTGTACAGAGATGAGGACCTAATGACTCAAAGAGATAAGCCCAAGCGAAGGCGTGTATAGGTCTATTGCCTGGAAGATTTTCTCCGGCCGTATGAGTCAATGTCCGCACTCGATCTCTGTTTCCACATGAATGTTCAATGTGAAGCATTTGTCACTCCAGGTTGAGCCTCAGACATAGAAAGCCACCCCATACCTAAGATACCTTCATGGTCTCAGAACTCTTGTTGGATTGTGGCTATTGCTTGTGTAAATCCATGCTCCAATGTCTTCTCTTCAGCTGTCTTCCTCACCTTTTGGCAGAACAGGATGTTTGACGTGAAGGATTCCGCTTTTTCTATTAAAGCATGATATATCATTATATTACTATTTCTTTGTTCCTGCTTTATGGGCACCTGATGTGGCGCAGTTCAATGCTATGTGGCCTGAGGGAGTGCTAACCGCCTGACCTGTGGTTGAAGGAATGAAGCAAGCACTCGCGCAGCAAACAGAAAAGCGCTATTGAACCTTATCACGGAGTTTTTATCCCAGTGTGCCGACTAAATCCAACCCCAGAAGTCAAGAGTGCAGATGGTCTTATTCGTGGAAGGAGCTGAAACGAGGTCCCTCCCCAAGCCATCCTCTTCAGGTATGTTACGGTCTTTCGGAATCGTCCCTGTTGGTAGATTAAGCTACGCTTTACCTGAAGATGACCAGCGCCACAGTATCCCTGAATGCCCTGGTGTAGGGCCCGTTTCCGGCCCTGCCATATAGGATCGTGTTTGTCTCGCATTCAGTCTGGCGAGGTTCGCCACGACTATATCCTTCCAATGTCTTTGTCCGACACCTACATGATCCGAGCTTGAGTGTTTGGGGTACGACTTACGACGCAACCTTCCATTAACGTGCAAATAATGGCAAGCACTGTCTCTGCACACCATCCTTCAAAGCGATCAACAACACACAATCAGAATGCAAACGATCAGAAAAGGCAGAGGCGGAGTCAACATCGAGTGCCGCCCAAAAGAAGTGTGAGCTCGCTCTCCGCTATTCAACTTGAGAGGAAGCGTGCCAACGACCGAGAAGCACAAAGGCTGATTCGTCAACGGACGAAGGATCGTATTGACGGTCTTGAAAAGCAAATTACTGATCTGAGAAAGGAGAATGAGCGGCTCGGCCGGTGTCTGAGACAGAGATCAATTGGCGAGCCGGAAAGCTTTCCTAAGCGAAGCAACCTCGAGGCAGGAAGCACTTCTTGGAATTGTCCCCAGGTTCCTAACTCAATTCGTGGTCGCGAGATGCCCTCACAGGGTGACAGCAGTGCATACTGTCTGTCTACAGAGGCCGTGGTTTTCGAGATTCTTGCTGATAAGAACAGATCATCTGGAATCTATTCACGAGGCTCCACAAGCAGGGTTTTCAGCAATAGCGCCAGATTCATTCACATCGAATTCTCCCGCACGTTCGTTTCATGCCTCGTCACCACTTGACATCAACTCCGCGCCATACGATTGGGGAGCCTCGACAACATGTTCCTCGACCGACGACAGTCTCGATGAAGGCCAAGTACAATACCCACGAGCACTTCCAACACCGATATACCATATCTCTGCTACCGTCCTATCAAGCGCAGCCTATGTCACCGGTCGCTGTACACTGCGTGCTACCGAACGGACAACTCCACATCGTCCCTTCGGAGCGACAGACAGACGATGTTATGAAGAAAATTTGCAACCAGGCCACCTGGCCGCTATGAGGAAGAGCTCTCTCTACATGTAGCCCTCAACCATCCCAATCACTGCTTTGGTATTATTTGCCCTGCAGTTGACTGATTGGGAATCGCTCAGCAGAAGCCGCGAAGGGATTCTAGGAGTCTTGCCATATCAGTGGAGTCTAAAAGTTAAAAGGTTTTCCCGGGGTTGTATCTCGCTCAGGGCACAAGAGTTCGGCGCTCCACCAATGTAGCACGTTTTGCTCTTCCAACTGGCCGGCCATGTGCACAAACATCACGATTGGGTCAGCTCCGGCACCACCGTCACTACGAAATCGGAAGCATCTGCATCCTGCGATCAGAAGGGCGCCAGCTGCCACGCATCCCATAGCTAGGAGCAAAGAATTCCCTTGATCGGACCGGGCGCCCGTCGATCCCTTTCACAGAGGCCCAAACTATACACAGCTGGGGGTCGAGGAGCCTGGGCCACCAATTTCTGCAAGGTGAGACAAGCAGCGTGCTCGGTGTGTTTGGTCTGTCGGGCATTCGAGATGCCAGCAAAGGCTGGTTCAGGCCATCGACATCTTCGAGCACAATGTAAAGCTACGTCAAAGACCATCAGTATACGCACGCACACTAAAAGGCTATTTTCAGACTCTCAGTGCATTCAAGGACACTGCAAAGCCGCTTTGAGAGTATCAGTACATTATAGCACAGTGCAAAGCTGCTCGAAGACGACGAGTACATTCCAACCTGAACTTTATCAGCACGTTGAAGCACACTGCAAAGCTGCTGGAAGATTATCAATACACTCGAGCACACTGCAAAGCTATTTCAGGTCTAACAGTACACTCCTCAAGCACACTGCGAGGCTGCTTGAACACTATCAATCCATTGATTCACACTGAGAGGCTCCAAGATACCAGAACAGATGCCCACCGCTATTTACGCCCCAGGTCGATGTATGGTCTTCCAGCTTAAAGCCATTGTCCGGACATGCCTTTTGTCCATCCAGTGACTCCTCTGACCCGAGTAGCCGCGGCAAGATGGAATCCCAAATCTCCTGTTGCTTCCTTATTCGAAGGAAATGCATGCTCTCATCTGACTCAATAACCTTTCCTTTCTACCCTCCCGCCCATCGCCCTGGAGACCTACATTACGTAGTGTACTCCTTCTGCAACAACCTCGCCACAGTCGATAACTGAATATTACTAGTTCCCTCATAAATCGCCCCAATCTTACTATCCCTCCACATCTTCTCCGCTATCCCCTCCCTCACAAACCCCATCCCCCCCATCCACTCTACCGCCTGCCCACTCACGTTGCCGGCGACTTGGCTGGCGTACAGCTTCGCCATCGCCGCATCCATCACAAAGTCCTCTCCTGCCTCCTTTTTTCTCGCTGCGTTGAAAACGAGAGCTCTGGCGGCGCAGATCTCCGTATACGCCTGCGCGAGCTGGTGCTGCATCCCCTGAAACGAGCCGACCAGTTGGCCGAACTGCTTGCGGTCGTTCCACACGTATTTTGCTGCGTTTTCCCAGGCGCCGAGGGCGAGGCCGGTCATCTGGGCGGCGATGCCGATGCGGCCTTCATTTAGGAGGCCGATGGCGTATTTATAGCCTTCGCCTTCCTTGCCCAGGAGGTTCTCCCGCGGGATGTCGACGTCGTCAAAGTTGACGACGCAGGTGCTGCTCGCTTTGATACCGACTTTCTTTTCTTTCTTGGCGATGCTGAAGCCTTTGTCGCCTTTTTCGACGATGAAGGCCGTGATGCCCTTGTAGCCTTTTTCTGGGTCTAGGTTGGCGAAGACGATGAATATGCCTGCTTCCACGGAGTTGGTGATCCACATCTTGCTTCCGCTGATTCGATATCCGTCTTCTGTCTTCGTGGCTCGAGTCTTCAATGCAAACGCATCGCTCCCGCTCGCTGGCTCGCTGAGACAAAAACTCCCCACCGTCTCTGTGGCCAATTGGGGCAGGTACTTCTTTTTCATTGTCTCACTCCCCCACTTCAATACCGCTGTATTGACCAAGGTGTTATGTACATCGCACATGACACTCACGCTAGGATCAACTCTGGCAAGCTCCTCAATCCCCACAATAGCGGCAGTGAAGTTCATGCCCGCGCCACCATACTCTTCGGGTATCTCGATCCCCATGAAGCCCTGTTCAAAGAGGGATTCAATGACGGAGGGGTCCATGGATTCCGCTTCGTCCATGGCGCGGACTTTGGGGGCGATTTCAGAGTCGGCGAATTTGGCGACGGAGTCTTTCATCAAGGACTCGGTTTCGGAGAAGTGCGTTATGGGCGTGGGAAGGAGGGTGGCGTGGTCGATTGGTTCGGCCAGAAGGCTGGGGGCGGTGGTGGTGAATGGGCGGGATCTGGCAAGGACATGTCGATTAGTGATCTTAATGGATTGAGAGCGGGGTTTCCCTCCTTTTCTGACCTGAGTAATGTCCTTGAGGGGTGGGTCTTTGGGACGGATACTGTCTTGCATAGGACGCCGCCCCGCGAGAGGGGCCGCAGACTTCGAGCTATAGAGGCCATATCGTTCCTTGAATGTATTGTAGATCTTGTGATGCAAAGGAAAGAGGAAACCCGACCACGGGAATGCTAAAGGTAGAGCTGTACGACGTAGACAGAGACAGAACAAGAGTAGATGCGTCGCATGTCCGTGGAATTGATCCTCAAAGCCCCCTGCACCGGTTAGCCTCGGCATTTGTTTCTTGGCATTATCTCTTTAGTCCTCCCTACTTTCGAACTGACATCTGCTCATCCTTGAAAGGGCAGTTCATGTTAGTTGCATGTAACTGATTCTATAGCAATGCAAAACACACTTGCTTCCAGCTCTGGGGTACCGCATGTTTCGTCTCAGCAGGATGGGCTGTCCATTCCAGCCGGGGACAGAAGTGATGAGATCGCCAGAGTCCTGAGCTGCAGATCAACCACTATATGCAGCGTTTCATAAAACCTAGATTGTGAGGCAAGGCTTGCGACATTCGACGACGGAGAAGACATGGGCGGTTAAGCATCGGACCGAGATCGAACATCCTCTTCGTCTTGTAGCAGCTCGATCTGAGTTGCTCCAGCCTCCTTGAGCCACTCAACGCTCGCCTTCTCTGATCTCAATCGTCCCCAGGGTGCCGAATAGCATTATCTATCAGCTTCGCAAGCTCTCGATGTGCTCTCGCTGCATTTTCCAGCGCCTTAGCAATCCGTTCATGGTCCGTCACTCCCTTTTGTGAATACTGTCCGCCTCTTATCTTCTTCCCAAGCAAGCCGTCCGCCTCTCCTTCACTACCACTGTCGTCTTCTTCGTTCGCATTCCTACTTCCATTCCGATCTCCACCTCCATCATCACTCGCCTCCTCGACATCCTTCCCAACAATTTTCTCCGCCTGGTCAACCTCCCCCATCTTCCACTTCACCACTCCGCCCGCCCCCAGAAAACTTACAGCCCCTACCACGATGTACATGATCATGACTGCCAAATTACTATCCCGTGACGGCGTGTTCTCCAAGTTCTGCCGCCACGCGAACCCAAGAAATAGCCCAAACCCAATCAGGAAACACAAGACACCGTACAACAAGAACGCGTTCGGAAGCCGCAGCAGAAGTAGGCTAGCTGCGGAGGTCTTCAGATGGTCCCTCTCCAGGCTACGGCTAAAAGCATCACCACGGTCCTCAGAGCCCGATCGGCTGGACCACCCATTGCTTAGCCACATCCTGACTCCGCTCGCCTCATTGAGCGTACCGAGAACCTGCTGCTGGATGCAGGAGAGCATGGTAGCGAGGATGGAGAAGAGCAGCGCAGCGATGATGAAGGCGCTAGCCGTCCAATTGACGCTAGAAAGAGCCGGGATCTGGAGCGTGGTAGACGAGAGTTGGGATATAATGGCAGACTTGAATTATTGTGTGTTAGTCATCAATGAAGGTAGCTGCTTGAGTAACAAATGCTGTGGATCGAATGGATAGTTTGAACGTGACGGCAAAACATAGACACTACTGCTCATCTCTTAATTGGAACCCGAGTCACACGAAACTAAGTCACTGTGAATGAAGATTGAACGTACCGCAACGGCCGTCATGCCCACGGCGCTAGTCTGGCTCCCTTTAAATGCCATGACCGTGTCATCACTCCCCTGCACGATCAATTGCTCGATCTTACGCATTTCACGTACGTCGAGAAGCCATAGCGCTGCGAACTGGGCGGGGCGGCCGTAGCTCGAGAAGCGGGTTCGCAGGTAGTTGTGGTCGCGGGTGCCTAGGGTCGAGGGCCGGAGGAAGGACGCTGCCATTCTTTTGGGAACCAGGGGGAGCGGGAGTTTGAGAACGGGGAATGGGACTGAGAGACTGGAAGAATGAGTGAGGAGTGGAGGCTGGATGAGTTTGAAAAGCGGTGAAAAGTAGTTGGATACTGGGCTTGGTCTACTGGTCTCTCATGTGATCAAGCTCGGTGCGGAGTTTGTAAGTTGCCTAAATCAGTAAGTAATCACTAATTAGTCCAGTTTCACGGCATGGAAGGCTGATGTGTGCCAATTACAAGAAGGTGGAGCTCGGTAAAAGGAATACTTGGGTTGATATGTATAGTATGAATATTGTATGGGTGAGCTTTTGCTCGGGTTTAAGCCGGTAGCCATCAGAGAGATCAACCCTCATCCAGAGACCGCACCCTCTAGCAATCATTTCTGCATCAGTCATTGCTATTCAGCACACTTGACTGCCATCGAGCTATCTGATTTATTAATCTCCTGATCTTATCCCAGACGAACCGAGGGACAACATCCTTTGAAGGACTTTTAGACAGCAACAACCACCTCTCAGAGATCGTCTCTTCTTCGGCCCCTGTCTGGGATGCCTGCATATCTGTACTGGTTGCCGGGAGGGCTTCAGTCGCGCCAGCCCTAAAAGGCAATCGATTTACCACTTCGAGAGCCCGAGATGCAGCCCGACGAGATTCACCTGAGGCTCACTTGAGAATCGCAACGGCATGTCTCCAACACGTGTATCGAACGTGCACAGCCTGAGCGAGGATTCTAAAGGTACGATAACACCATGACACCACGACGTGGAAACTGGGATTCTCGAAAGATTCATGACATTTTCTCGCATAACTAAGAATTTCCAAGAATCCTGATTTGATGGCTGGAATGCGTGAGGCAGTATCGAAAATCAGCGTCGTCGAGATCTTGTCGCGAAATTGCAATTGACACTGGTGAGTACTCATGTATATTGCCAGCCGCAAGTAAACCCAACACATACTAAATCGGAGGTCACCAGCATTACTTGACCACTCCGAGCAATGTGGCATGTTCCGGAAATCAAGGTCCAATATCCGTTCTGTCAACACTGCCAAAGCTGAATGTTGTCCTATAAGGATATGATGAATTAGCATGAGCATATATGTAGGAGACTGGTCCATAAGACGAGTGAATGCTGAAGCTTTAACATGTTGATCGTCGGAATCTGGGTATCTGATTCCGCGCAAATCATCTTCCTTCTGATAACGGCACCCTCTACCGTCACATGTCATTGTGAACCCTTTTCTGCAATGATGTGGAGATGAGCCACCACACCAATCGTAAGCGCGTGGTGGCATGGAATTTCACTTCCGACTTATGGTCCATTGAAATGAAACTCTGACATTGTGCATGAATGTATTTTGTCCACTGGTCGAATATTGCCCAGGTTCAAAGCGCCGCCAGCACGATAGCAGCTGCGGTCACTACAAATACTCAAATCGGCTGGCCGTTTGAATTCAGCTCCTGCGTGTTCATCCCAAATATTGAGGTAAGAAGACATATTTGAATGAAAACGAAAGCCAGAATCGTAAGTACAAGACAAGTAAGGCAAGCCTCCCCCATTATTGTGCAGGAAAGAGTAACGCACGCATTTGACTCTCTTACCCTTCCCTGTTACAATTTCGGATTGTTTGGCAGACTCCTTAGATTCCTGAAGGCTTGAATCATCCCGCATGTGCTGTTCCACCTGCGACGCAAGTTCCAGTATGTGATTGAAGTGCTTGGACAGCCTTCCCAGCTCGCTGGATTATTGAACAGCTTGTTGTAGTACGTAGGTCCTCCTTGGCAGCTGACTCAGCCTGCGCCGTATCTAGCTTCTGCAGAGTTTTCCAGCTATTCATGCCACTCCTTCATCAGGCTACGAACCCTTATACGCTTCATTCATCTCGCAAGACTGTTGATTGTCGATAGAGCTGTGCTCATTGCTTAGACACAGCTACTCTTGAGCAGCCAACGAAGATTTTGTTGTGAGTCCTCCTTAGCGGCTTACTGAGCTTGTGCCTATTTTCTTCTTCCTTATTAGTTTGCGTAGATAGCGTCCTCCTGCATACGGGTGTCGCCGAAAAGTCGGTGCTAACGCGAAAATGGAGCAGTAGGTCTTTCCTAATAGGGTATATGTAAATGGATCAGGGTGGAGACGCTGGGGTTTCGATATTTTCTATCCTTCAAAGTTATTATCATCATCTTAATCGACAATAAGAGCCACTTTGTTGCTGTAGCCGCCAATACGAGATCTCGGTTCTTCGAGAAACAGACAAAGGTGTAAGCTACATCAAGATTTTAAGCACTTTGGAGCCGTTTCCGTGGAGATTTGACGCGTTGAATTTGCTTGTTTGTTCGAAAGAATCCGAGTCCACGGGGGCACCAAGAGAGTAAGCCTATCTAGATGATTTAGCGCTGGCAAGGAAATGCTGGCAGATACTAGACCGTCGTATCTATCACAAGCGCATACCAACTAGCGCCAAGCTATGATTATTTATGCCTGGAACGGGGGAAAATAATCCTACACGACGTTCGCCTCCTCACAACACAAGCAACCTTTTGCTTCGTGTTTTGCAAATCAAACACTTTCCCGTCTGCAGTCATGTCCACGGACTCCAGCGAACCGACGTTGAAGACTCTTAAGAATGACGACATCACTCTTGGTACCGCTCTCGAAGAAGAGCACGACATGCTCCAGCGATTGACATACTGGGAAAAGAGGCGCGAATTTTTGGCCTATCTGCTGGACCATAGCGCTGAGATCGAGACTATTGTGTCATATCACCTGAACGCAAGAACCGGAAGCTGTCACCTCGCCCCTTTAGATCAGTGGCTTCACGGAAGCTTCAACATGTGCCTGCCGGTCCACGTCAAAACGAAAAACCGTCCGGACAAACGAGTGATGTTCAGATTGCCTTTGCCATATAAAGCAGGCGAGGAGTCTTTCGCCGGCAATATGGAAGAGAAGCTACGATGTGAAGCCGCCACCTATATTTGGATTCGAAACAATTGTCCTGACGTTCCGATACCCCAATTATTGGGCTTTGCATTCGGTGGCATTCGATGCGTAAGTTGAGTTATCAGGGCTTGGCAGCTGTCACTCGAGGCTCATTGGTTGGATTTTATAGTTCACAACACTTGGAAACATTCCTTGGCACGTCCGACTCATTGAACATTTACGGCGGCAATTACGTTCTCTGCTCTGGTACCCTCCTCTCTGTCCGTACGTCTACCGACATCAGCCATGTACCTTAAGCTCTGGATATCTCCTTATCGACTACATCGAGGAGGATAATGGGGTCATGTTAGCTCAATCTTGGGAAGAAAAGCGGCATGACAAGAGGCGGAGGACAAACTTGTTCAGAGACTTGTCTCGCATTATGCTGTCACTGGGCCGAACACCATTGGCGCGGATCGGGTCTTTCACCTTGGATAACGAGGGAGTGCTAAGTCTTACCAATCGGCCCTTGACCATGCGGCTCAACTTCTTAGAAAATCTGGGGACACCGACCAACATTGCCAGAGACGATACTTACACTGCTGTGGAGCCATATCTACTTGATCTCTTATCATATCACGACAATCGTTTACTTCATCAGCCTAATTCAATCTCCGATAAGGCGGACTGCAGAGCACAAATGGCCGTCATAACTGGAATGCGCGCAATATTGCCTCATTTTATAGAACGCGACCTCCGTCATGGACCGTTCCTCTTCAGCCTTACAGATATGCAACCAGCGAATATCTTTGTTGACGAAGAATTGCATATTAAGTGCGTTATCGACTTGGAATGGGCATGTGCACTGCCGGTAGAGATGCAAAACCCTCCACATTGGTTAACAAATCGGGATTTGGATGACCTTGCAGATGAACATCTTACTCCTTATGATGACGTGCGTAGAGAGTTCATGGAAGCTTTCGAAAACGAGGAGAAACGGCAAGAAGATGGCAACCTACATATGGAAGAGAAAGACTGCCTCTTGCGTACTCGTACGATGAGGAGGGTTTGGGAGACAGGGGGTTTTTTCTACTTTCACGCGCTGGAAAACACCAGTGGACTTTTTAATCTGTTCCTCCAGCACATTTGGCCCAAGTTTCCCAGCTCAACAACCGCAATGCGAAGCTTCGACGAAGCCGTTTCGCCATTTTGGGGCCCCAGAGCAGATGCGGTCACACTTATGAAGCTGGAAGACAAAGAAGTTTATGAAGCGCAGCTGCGGGCTTTGTTTAAAGATAAAGCACAATGACACCACTAGCTTGCTCTTCGATCGATGGTGCCCACTGAACCTCCTGCTAACCAGTGCCAGAACTCTCAAGTAGTAAGCGATTAGGGTCGGCCCACCCCTTTCGCGTCATCGTTATCCTCGACATACGTGGCGATAATCGAAGAAGGGCTACAGACTACAGTACCAGTACTGTCGCTGACCGGCACCCCCAATCTCCACAAAGTACAATCTCTGTACTCTCCGAATCGCAGCGGTGATCGATAACCGGCATGCCTTTGCCAACGGCAATATTAATGCAATGATAGCGATTGCGTTAGTGTGCTGCAAAACCCAACCGACATTTCAATCCCCTTGGAACGGAACCATGAAGATAGATAGGGTGATGGGTATGTTTGTCCTCGCACGAAGAGAGACTGTTTCTCAGTCTCATCATTATGGACAGTCTGATTGAGTTGGTGAGCTAGCGAATGGGTGCTCTCCCTAACATTATTTCAACCCTTCAAGACGCCTGGCGGCCTCCCCAGCAAGACATGATATCCGATCCCAAATATAAATGAGCGAAGCGAAATCAACGTTTCCTTTCCTCGAACAATTCACCCACCGCATTACTAAGTATGACCGTTCATGCGAATGTCCGGCAAGCTCACACCGCTGTCTGTCCTCCTTACGCGGTTTCTTCGGCCAGGTTCCGGTTCATGTTCTGCAAGAGTCTTGCAATAGCCTTCGTGTTGGACTTTCATGGCTGCAATGGCATTAGCCGTCATTCGAATGTGAAAAAGGCGACAAGAAAAACTTACTTGTGGGGAAAGGCCACCAGCTGCTCCAATCCTCCGTCATATAGACCCGAATACCCTCTGGGTTTCCCGGAAAGTGTGTGGTGTGTTTCAGCTTCCCAGCCAGACCAGGCACTCTCTGCAAGTTTTTCAACTTGGCAAAGAGCTTGAGCTGGACTGCCAGAGATACCTCGGTGATCTTTCTGCCGATGCATGCGTGCGGCCCTATGCCGTGATGGATGTACAGGCTAGGGTCACGGGTGATGTCGATTTCATTTGCGTTCTTTAGAAAGACTTTCTCGTCACGACCCGCAGAGACAAAATCGGTGTAAATTTTATCGCCCTTCTCGTACCGGATAATCTTCTTGTCATCTTGTATTGTGCCTCCTGCAGCCGCATCGCGAAACAGACCGAAGGCAGCCGGTGCGAGTCTGCAGGCCTCCAGTGCATATTTCTTCAATTTCTCGAAGTCCTCTGGGTTGTCTGAGTAGGCACATCCTCGGATATTTGGCCAATGTTTCGCATGCTCGGGTTGAAGGTAGATATCGAGCATCTGAGACATCGCTTGTGCTTGCGTGGCCACAGCCGCAGCTGCAGTGGGCAGGATCTCCGCCACAACATCATCCACCGGCTTCCCGCCGCGAATCAAACGCTCAATCATGTTCGTGCCATAGTCTGATAAAAGCTTTCCGTTGCTGCCCATATCGAAGAGTTTATTGAGATGCAGGTTCTCGCCAATTGTGATAGCTTCCACGACCAGTCGGACGAGCTTCTTCAGTTTCTGGGTTGCTTTCTTTGCGTTCGTCCGAAGTGAGAACGATTTGGTTGTATCGCCGTCAAGGAAGACGTAGGCGAAAAGGATGGCCAGTCCAAGATACAGATCCTTCGTACTGGCACCTAAGAGGATATCACCAGGGTCCTTAATGGGAATGTGAAACATTTGAGCGACGAATAGGGTATGAGATGGGTTTGCGACACTGAGCACTATGTCAGCACCGCTGCTCTGAATCATGCTATCCCCTGTGTCACTGAATTGGCAACATGCCTTATTGGGAATAGTGGCTTGGCCGATCGATTTTTGATGTTCTTCGTGCCAAGGCTGCAGCAAAATTTCGGGCAAGCCACTATTCCCAATAAGGCATGTTGCCAATTCGGTGACACAGGGGATAAATCGTTCACTTACTCCTTGACAATGTCTAGCTGATAACGGTTCTTCTGCAGCTCATTGCTGTGGCTCTTGATGAGTTGCTTGGTTGTTTGGTGATAGTATTCATGAATTTCTTGCTCCCATTTACAAGGTGTGTAAATCTTGCCCTGAATCTCTCTTCGCTGGTCTTCGTTCCATGTTTCATCTCCACTGAGCATGTAATCTTGGCCCGTAAGGTATCTGGTGTGTTCATCCCCTGTAGACCATTATCAGCCAAGATAACCCAGCACGGTTGTGAGGAATGGAAGAAAAAGTAAAATGAATGAGCGGCCTCTCAGAAGATCAAAGCAGGTTGACAGTACTCACAGGGAACTTTGAACGAGCGCTGATTCTTCAGAATATCCGTCACAGCTTTGTGGGATTTGATAGGCACTCGCGGCGCTTCCAAACATGGTTCTGAGAATTCGTAATCACCAAAATTGCCAAGTTTCTTCATGGTCTCCTCGGTTTTTTCCGGAAGAGTGAAAGGAAACATTGCATAGACGGAGTTGCCTCTGTAGTAAAGCGGCATCGCTCTCATGAAAAGATTGTAGATGACGCCGCCTCCAGCGACTTCGGGATCCGATTTGACCGCATTCCAACCCCAATTCGTGAGATTTGCGGGTGTGTAATCCTATGAAGATAGAGTCAGAGCTTGAATATTTGGCTTGTAGAGGTAATATAAATACCACGGTGCAAAACCTATCACCTCTCGTCAGAGCGACTGCATCCGCAAGAATAGTTCTGGAGACTGTGTACCCCGGACAAAGGCCAGAGCCCGGTTCCATAGGTACCTTTGCGTCTTCAGCAACCAAACCGGGGTATAATTCGACATAGTCTGGCTTCGAGTAAAGCGTCTCTAACGTGCGAGCGACATCTGGGTTCTTGGTAATATCGGCGAATGTTCTGTGCGGGTCCAGCTTGAAGAATTTTCGGAATTCGTTCAAAGTACAGACTCTCCACTTTCGGGCTTGCTCAATGCCCATCACCTCAATCAGCCTCATGACCAGGGGCACATTCTTGGGACCAAAGGCGCCAGCCACATCTTTTGTGCTGTCGGTCATGATTTGGACCATCTCTTCATCGTTGAATATCCCATGCGCGTTCCTCTTCAGATCACGAAGTTCACGCTCTTCGGGTTTTTGCTTCTTAATCTTTGCGAACCACGGTTTGACTTTTTCATGAAATTGATCAAAGCTCTCAAGATGCGTGTCGATGTCGTCGTCCTGGAACATCTCACGATACATTTTTTCCGTCCACCTCGCGTCTCGTTCGCTAATCGCTGAGTGCCAGCGGTAGACCAGATTGAACTCGACGCTGACCTGGTTGCCGATTCCAGAAGGAACGCCGTGTTCATCGAATACGTCTTCACAGTCTGATCGTGGATCCAGGGTCCAAGACGAATCGGTGGTCTGAAGGTTGAGGATAGTTCTCACATAGTCATGAAGGATGATGTTCACATAGAGGCCACAGGTCACGAGCCTGGCAGTCTGGAAAAGATCCTCGTCAACTTTTGCCTCAGCTTTGTCTTTCAGTCGAGGGTCTAGACTAAAACGGTTGCTCTCGTTAATTTCCTTAAGCTGTGAAGCAACGTAGTTGTGGAAACGGTTGAAGCAGAGCAACAAGACTGCGACGCCAGGAGGAAGTGCGTAGACACGAGTTTCGCTGAAGGTGTCCCGTTTGAGCATACCATCCATGAAGGTGCGGACGTTGCCGACGTCCTCCTCCGAGCTGCCATACAATGGGCTAAGATCTAAGTACGAAGAGTTTTTGAGCTTGTTGTAATCTTTTTCGTCCGTCCGAAAGATATCTGGCTTTACATTAGTTCACCTCGCAGGAGAAGGCCTCGTCAGACAAGCTTACCATGAATGATGATGCTGGCGAGGTAGAATAAAACACTGGTAAGCTGGGTCGGATGATCCCTTTGCTGGTCGTCGCGAGCAAATATGGTATCGAAGATGAGTCCAGCATCTGGAAGGACAGACGGAGCAAGTGTTTCAGGGGTGACTGTCCGAGCGTAGGACGAGCCAGCTTGTCCCAGCTGAGGGTACATGATATTGTTGTTGGAGCCGTCAGATTTACGATATTTGAATTCATCGCCCAGATAGGCTAACGGAGGATGCCGCAACTCATTCCAAAGTGGCTTGATGAGAATCCCAGTAAGATCTTTACATGCTTTGGAATTGGGAGGTAATGTAGCAGCTGTGTGGATGAGACTTTCGAGCTGCCGCTCAGTCAGTACCATATTACAATAAATAAAAAGATAGAGGATACACAAAAGCTAGCAGCTTTATTAGCGGGAGCTCATCCGTACATACCTCATAATTCTTATCATTGACCAAACCACCATTGAACAGCTTCGTTCTGGCAATAGAAGCCAGCAGCCCAACGTCCTCGGATAATCGCGGAAGCTGACTGCCAAGGGTCGAGAAAGCGCTTGACGCAGTCGAGAAGAAATTGGATGGCTCAGGAGTCGCACCGTTGACGACCTCGTTTGTCTGGCCGGCTCCGCCGATGTTTGAGAATATGCCTCGAACACCACGGCTCCAATTGGCAATCGCCGACTCCGGGGAAGGACTTCTTTGAAAGATATGCATTTTCGGTGGTGCTAGCCCATCAGAAGATACTTTCCTCTTCTTCGCGGGCGTCTCCTGAGGAAGATTGCGTTTCCTCGCCATTCTAAAGGGCGAATATAAAAGAGATACACACGGCCCCGTAGTAGGGGCTGTTTGGGCAGACGGTGCTCACAACAACCCTGGACCAGGATACAGAAAAAGAACGACGACGGGAGGTGCACCCCGATTGGGTACTGAGTAAGCAGGCAACTGATAAGGCAATACAGGAACGCGGGCAATGAAACCAACGAAGAGCCAGGCGACGAGACGTCGAGTCTTTTAAGGAAGTATGGGAATATGTGACAACTGGAAGCCTGACACATGCAAATACGAGCCTGCAGTGCTGAGGATGCTAGTTTGCTAACTCGAAAACGATTTTCGAAAGCATCACCTCCCTCATTGGCCCCTTGGTGGGAAAATTAGATACTGCCCAGGATGGGGCCGGAAAGTCGAAGATGACCGTCAATTCTTGAAGAGAGGACGATTATTCAACCTTTGGAGCTAGGCAGACCGGAGGCCAAGGGAGGGCTGAAATAGCGGCATTTGGGAGTGGATAATCAAATCCCAAGAAAAGACCGATACAATGATGCCAATAATACGTCGTCTCCTTGATGTTCTATTGACGTGCAGCTGCCTCGCATGGGCATCCTCGAGGTCGACAGTCAGGCTGACCGGGCATGCGAAGAGGTAGAGGAAGATGGGAGCCAGTGGGGAAGAGGTCGTCGAGCTGCAGACACGATCGGTGCAATACACCAAGAAGCGGTTCGTGTTTTGACGTGCATTTTGCTCAGCTGCAGGCCTCAGGCCGTTGATCAAGGAGCCATGGTCATCATGATTGGCACCAAGTGGTGTGAGCTTTCTTCCTTTTTCCTGCAACTGCCGCGAACTGCTTCCAGGTAGTCATCCATAGTTGTGCGGCTGAGTGGCTGCAGGCTGCCAAACAAAACCACCCTCAAAATAGTCTCAGCAGCAGATGCAGCACCAGGACAACGGCTGGCGGATCTAGCTAACAATTGTTCTTAGTTGACCATTGCTGCCGGCGATTTCACCCTCGACCCATCCCTGGAACGTTGTGGCCCCGTCGTCAGCTTCACTAACCAAGCGCTCTCGTTTACTACGTAAAGTATCATCATCTGGGAATGTGTGCCGGAGGCAGTACAGACACCAGCAGAGTAGGTCCGTGTTCCAGTTGCCTGCAATTGCAAAATGACCCTACCGGCGACAGTTCGCTGTCAGAATTGACCAGATCAATCGTCCCCCCTCCTAAGCGCGGTCGTGCTGCGGAATTCAACATCCCCTCCCCTGTCCAGAGACAATCCCACAACCACAGCCACTCCGAGATGGCCCTCCGATCCCAAAAAGGATAATTAGTCCAATCCAAAATGCCAGGCCCACTCTTCAGGCACGGATGCTGATCCTCGCAATCCATCGTCTGAATAAGGTTCAGACTTCAGAGCCTCATCATTCGTTTCAGCGGGCTTGCGGCACAGCACTCTTCGCTGCTGGCGCCTCGGGCTGGCCATTGCATTGGAAGGCCGATTCTTGGATCTGGTGGTAGAAAACTCAGCACCAGATCCGGGTGATCCGGGTGATCCGAGGAATGTGTTACCGACCTGTGTGAAACTATTGCAATTGCAACAGATCTACGTGCGACGCAGGGCTTGCCTAAGGATGAGCCATTTTCTCCCCCAGGCATCTGCGCTGCGCGCCTGTTTGCCGGGTGTCTGACTATTATTTCATCCAACCCCGGGCCGTGGGTGTCCGGGACAAGGTTTGAAGCCTTTTCGGACATCGGGGTAGAGTTTGGTCTCTGAGCTCAGTCAGCAATGTGTTCCTTCTCATTGCTATCTCACTCAAGGCCACTCGAGCACAGTTGAAATGTCGCACATTATACGTCACAAGAAGGCTCTTATGGAAACAGCAGAGGTAAGTGAGACTGGATACTATAGTGCCGTGTACGAAGCGTCCGAGAGGTTCGAAAGAAACTGGCATGATGAGGAACCGATCTTCATATTCACATTCACAATCAGCACAATCAGCACACTAAGCCTCGCGGATGACTAGAAATCGCAGGCTTCGTCGTGCATTCATTCCATTAAATCATCATCGTACTCGGTCCCCAGGACCCTATCAGGTACGCATAGGACAAACTGGCTAGCTGGCCTCCTTATCCTCCTCTTCAGCATCCTCTGTCGTGGTTCTCGGCGCCTGCGCCTCATTTCCCCTCTGACTCTCAGCCCTCATTTGACCAACACCATCTGCGAAATCCATCGAATGCACCTTCTGCACCCGCAATACCGGACTCTCAACCGTGACGCCATCTCTCAACTTGGGGTCTGGTGTCGCTGCCGCATCTGCTACTGCTGCGGCGGCGGCCGCTGTCTCTTCGTCTGCGTCGGTGCTGCCTTCAGTTTGATCAGCTAGCAGCGTTGCAAAAGTGTTGAGTTTGAGCCCTTTCCGGTCGAGCAGCGGGCTTCTAGGTACTGCATCCAAGGGCACAGCATGAAGAGCAGGCTTTTCCGATTTACCCATCTTGCCGCTTAGTTTCCGCTCAATAGCTGAAAGGACCCAGTCCGCTACTTCTTTATCAGCTGTCTCAGGATGCCAATTGGTTTCTCCCGCGGACGGTGTGTCGGCGCCAGATTCAGCGGCTGCCTCCGCCTCTTCATCTTCAGAAATCGTAGGTGGTTTCAGGAGCGGGGCAAGCCAGGCATGTCGGAGTAGCATGGCGTAGGTTGGGCGCATTTTAGGAGTTTTGTGCAGACAGCCACGGACGAAGCTCCGAGCGGCTTCGCTGTACCCTTCTGTTGGGAGGTCGGGTGGGTCACCATTGACGATTGCCTGCGAAAGGTTAATGAAGGGGGGCAAGCGGTTAGGGAAGATAAACATACGCTTAGCTGGCTGAAAATGTTGTTGTAGGTATCTGGAGGATAAGGATACCGACCCATTGCACACTCAATGACGGTGAGACCAAGTGACCATATGTCAGATTGCACGCTGTATGTGCCACCACCGGGATTGGCTCCAGCTTGGGCTACACCACCGCCCGATATTCGTTCTGGCGCCATGTAGCTTTGGCAACCAATATTTGTCTTGGCTATTGAGGCGACGAGGTTGCCGCTAACGCCAAAGTCACAGATCTTGACTTGACCTCTGGTGTTCACGAGGATGTTGGTGGGTTTCACGTCGCGGTGAATGATGTTGTGCTCATCTTTCAGACACATTAAACCCATCACGGTGGAAAAGGCAATCTTTTTTAGGACGCCTTCAGGCACGCCGTCACCGTACAATTTATCGACGGACCCCCCATCCATGAATTCGAGGCAGATGTAGACCGAGCCTTCCTGGAAGAAGGCGCCATAAAATGAGACGATGAACGGTGAAATGCAGCGATGCAGAATATCCAACTCCATGATAATGGCGGCGAACTTGGCGTCATCCAACTCCAATCTTATCTCTTTCATGGCCATGACAATGCCTGTTCCTGTTACTGCTGGAGCACAAGCCGTGCTGTCATCGGAAGCTACGCTCGAGATTGAGGTTGTGGACGGTCGACTGCTCATAGTGCCCCGAAGGCCTTGACCGGGTTTTCTCATCTTCGGCCTTGAATGTCGAACTTTATAAACGGTTCCATAGTTGCCTTTGCCCAACTCCTCTATCGTGTCGACTTCGTCTAGTGATATCGAAAAGCTAGTGCCTGATGTGAATTCTATGCCGCCGCCATGTATCACTGCCTTGTTTTCAAAATTGAGGGTGCCTTTCTGAGTGTCGATGATGTTGGAATATCTGTTGAATGCAGATCTAGTATCGCTTGGAGGCAGTGTTGAACTACTGCTGGCACCTGCGGACGGTGGCTGAGGAGGACCCGTAGCGTCCGAGAGCTTCATTCCTCCACCTTTGATGCCTCGTTTAGCCGCAAGTCCTCCCATGGCCGATCGTGGGCCCATCATTCGGGGGTTCTGTCCGCTTATTTGAGGTGAGGAATTCCAACTCGGAACTTGAGGCCTTGCCATTGCTGCTGGTAATTTCATTCCTCCTGTTCCTCCTGCTAGAGCTCCATGGGGGGATGCTGGAGCCCCATTCTGTTGACCTCCATTCTGCGACTTGTTTCCTGGTGCAAACGCTCCCGATGGTATGGCGTTATTTGTGGACAAAGAATGAGCTAGGATAGGTGGTGGCCGCATGTTCTGCGCAGGTGCTCCTTGCCGTGAAAGGGAGAAAGCTTTCATCTTGGCAGCAATGTCTGAGGTGAGTCCGCTGGCTCTTGTGGGAGGCGGCCCAGGCCGTCGAGCTGCGTTTATCTGGCCAAGCGGGGCTGAAGATGGAGTCAAAGTATTGGAGAAAGATCCAACATTCGCAGTCCGAAGCGAGGGCGGCTTAGGAGGAGAAGTGGAGCCCTCAGATGGTTGTAGTGTGGAGGGAGACTTGGAAGCGTCGTCTGAGGGATGTGATTCTGCGTTCGCTTGTGGGAGCTTATTGTGGGAGCCCTCCTCCATTTCTGCAATTGCCCAGCGATTCAAGAATATACTAGTTGAATATTGGGGATTGAAGAGTCGTACAAGACGGTACGCAACCAGCTGAGAGAAACTAGTTTCGCGAGGCTGGACGGACAGACGATAGCTCGGCAGGAAAGATACTGTAGCCACCAGGGTTTGGCACGAGTAACGATAGCGGGCTCCGGAGGTTGAGTGTGAGCTTGCTGGGCGAGAATTGGCGGAGTGCTACTTCGTGGATATCTGACCAGGATGCCGGCGCCTCGGCCGGCTTGAGGTTCTGAAAGACACCTTTCTTGGTGGGAATTTGATTGTAAAGATGAGGGATAAAGGATGTAAAGGTTTTCTTCACTCAGGTACTAGTAAAAGCTCGCACGGCCAACGCATACTGGTGTAGCGGACGGGTCTTTGTGGGCAAGATCCCATTTGGTCGACTGCAGAGGATTATTCGTACAATTGTATGTCTTGGTTGGAAATATTCGGAGGTGTATCCAGCACAGATCTGTAACAGCGGTAATATACAATATGATTGCGTGGTCCGTCAGGACGAAATCTTCATGCGTCAAAGTCAGGGCATGGATCAACTATGACGATCTCAGCCGGCGTTTGTACTTGTCGATCGCCAACTTTCTTGATGCTTCTTTCGAGTCTCGACTCTCGCCAGGGAGCAAAGACTGCGGGTTCCACTGTGGCGTATGTGGCGTCTGTGGCTTTACATGATAGCCACGTAGTTGCTGGGTACAGTATTCGTACTCCGTACTTGTCAAATGGATACTATTCGTGCCGAGTCTCCCACGTGGAGTTTGACTCAGTTTTCTAGACTTTGATACACAGGATGGATACAGAAGCAACTGATTGATCCTACATGTACTCCTATACTCCGACAATTCGATTTTACTAATCCCAGTAGTCCGTGAACGAGTAGCAGCTGTCTGAGTAGTATTGGTCCTTGTTCCGCACACCTTTAACGATAACTCGGGGGATAATCTCTGGGTTGCGGCTGTCAGGCCCAATCCATTAGTTACTGCTACTATCCACCCCGGTACCGAGCACTTGGTAGGTACTTAGCACAGCTACTCGCCCCCTAAGTTGTGCCGTTAATTCAGTCGTCTGCTACTTAGTGCTCCGGAATTAGGGCCAAAAGCCCACCAGCCGCTCCGGTGCGGGCAGCTTTGTCCCCCGGAGCTCAAGCTTCCCAAGGCCTTCCTCAGTCTAGCCCAATCCGCCGTAAATTAGCTCCTTCACTGCCGATCAAATCTCCCACAGATACGGTTATGCCCATGTCACTTCGTCCATGATGGAAAATCTTGCCTGATAGAAACAGATTGCCTTGGATATCGTGCTTGTCGCAACAACGAGACGGCCATTTAAGACCTGCCCAGCCAGCGCCAATGCATTGCGAGACGGTCCACCGCACTAAAAGTTTAGCGGGAACCAAAACGTGCAATTGATTGCCCGGATCACGTCTTTTGCCATTTCTCACTTCATCCTGTAACCTCCCTGATGAATATCCACGTTGACAGCGCGAACAGCTCACATCATCGTGTGTTAACAGCGTAACAGCGGCAATCAGCATGCGCTACTTCGACTGGATTACACCTCCGACCTCTTATCAGAATGTCCAGGGCGGAGGAGGCTACGTGGCCAACAGCAAGCACGTCCTCTTTGCGCAGAAGACTGTGGCCATGTTCAGGGAACATTCAGGACACCCGAACTTTGGCCACTTGACACTCCTGGTATTCGAGGCCGTACTAGAGGTCGTCTGCGTCAGTCTACCGGGCTACATTGTCGCGAGACAGGGCATGTTTGATGCCGAATCACAAAAGTTTCTCGCCAACCTGAATGTGATGTTATTCACTCCATGTTTGAGTATGGCCACGACACCATATCACCGAGGTCATTGCTGATGTTGCCTGCAGTCTTTACCAAGCTTGCCTCCCAATTGACTGCCGAGAAGCTCGTCGACCTTGCCATAATACCTTTCATCTTCGTCGTACAGACTTTGATATCATACTTTTGCGCGGTCGTCGTCTCCAAATGCTTTCGGTTCAAGAAGCGGCAGAAGAACTTTGTCATTGCAATGGGGGTGAGCTTTCCCCATGCCTTAGCTATGAATCCTACTGAGGAATGCAGGTCTTCGGGAATTCGAACTCTCTCCCGATATCACTTGTTATATCTCTGTCCCAAACCCTTCGTGGCTTGCATTGGGACAAGGTGCCGAACGACAATGACGACGAGGTCGGCGCAAGGGGCATTCTTTATCTCCTCATATTCCAACAGCTGGGTCAACTTCTAAGGTGGAGTTGGGGCTATAACGTGCTGCTGGCCCCAGCAGATAAGTACTCGGAGGAGGACGGCGGCACGCATTCTTCTCGACGTTTCGAACAGGGCCCCGGACGATATCGAGATGATCCGGAAGATGGTTTCGATCGTAGTCTACTTAGCAACGTCTACGATGGAGAGTACGACAGTGAAAATGGAGACGACGAATCAACTAGAGTTGAGGGAGGCTCATCAGGCAGTCTTTCTCCTGGGGCGAAGACGCCCACCAAATATCACACCCGTGCATCTGCTCGCTCATCAAGATCCGTTTCTCCTAGACGACAAGCAAAACTCTACAGTGGCCCAAACTTGTTGCCTACACCTGCAAATGGGAATATTTTGCCGCATCTGAACGGTCACATTACTTTGTTTCCCAGCGGTGATCCGATCAAGGATGTTGAAGACACCAGAAGGTTCCGAAGCACAATTCAGAAGATCAGGCACTCCTGCAAGGTTGCCCTGACTCGTGTTGGGCACTTCTTCCAGTCCATTGGAGAAGACGTGTTCCAAGCGTTACCAAAAAACCTCCAATATTTCCTTGCTCGACTCTACCGGGCCATCAGTCGTTTCATGCATGGTCTGTGGGAATTTATGAATCCTCCCCTCTGGGCAATGCTCGTGGCGATCATTGTGGCTTCAGTGCCCTCGCTACAGCACGTCTTCTTCACCGAAGGCACATTCATCCAGAACTCCGTCACAAGAGCTATCAGCCAAAGTGCCGGGGTTGCAGTCCCCCTTATCTTGGTGGTACTTGGGGGCAATCTAGCTAGGTGAGACTTACTTTCCGTCTTTACTGCCTCATTCCAAGATTCTGATTCATGGTTTTAGGAACACGCTGCCCAAGGAGACCCCGGGCGAAATCACAGATCCCAAAGAGGATCGCAATTTGGTTATCGCATCTCTTGTCAGTCGTATGCTTCTTCCGACGCTCCTCATGGCACCCATGTTGGCCCTCATGGCCAAATATGTCCCTGTCAGCATCGTTGATGACAAAATATTTGTCATTGTTTGCTTTTTGCTTACCGGAGCACCCACCGCTCTGCAGTTGGCCCAGATTTGCCAGGTCAACAACGTGTACATGGGGGTTATGTCAAAAATTCTCTTCCAGAGTTATGTCGTCTGGATCCTTCCATCAACACTTATTCTCGTCATGTGTGCACTAGAGGTGGTCGAGTGGGCAGGGAGCTAGATGTTCAGATGCGATGTTGCTTGAAGTGGCCATGTGGTGGCGGTTCCGGTCCTATCCAATTAGTGTGGCTGATGAGGTTCGTTATTGTTGTGGGTTTGGATGAAAAGCAGGGCGTCTGGAGTCTTGGAAGGACCATCCTGGCCGACTCTCTCGGTGCTACAATGTTTACCGCCTTCTGGCCATGGAACGTGTCTCACGGATATGGAGACGCTGATTGCGTTAGATTTCAGAAATGTATATACTTAGAGTTTTGAGGTCATTCAGCGTTGACTTGGCTGAACCCAATGATTCGTACACCGCGTTCAATCGGCGGTGGTGGACATACCCGATACAACACTCGCTATCGTCTTTACCAAAGGATTGACAATATTTTCAATTCAGAGTGGAGAGTTTGAAGCCCAACGTAAGTATCAATAGCGCTGCGTTTGTCACGAGCGGGAAAGAGAGCGTAGTCTTCACGACTCAGCGTCATGATCATCGGTAGGTGTCAACAGAGCAAGGGTGACGCAGCTACTGCTTGCTTCTACAACCACTGCTATCTTAGCATTCCACAGTGACAACTTTGCCTCCTGGTTTCAATCTTCGTTCTTTTTGAAGTTTACATAGCTTTTGCTGGACTTGCGTGACTTGAGCGGCATGCGAGTCAGCCTATTTACCTAGCAGACTGCAATCCATGCTCCTCTCCCTACCGCCATGCCGAGCGTTGTGAAAAAGCTCATCTTATTTACTACCATTGATGGCTTGGTTCTTCAACCACATGGAGGCGCGGATCGCCATAGTTCTCTCCGGATTGATTTCAAGAGTAGGTCAGTTGGAACACAGGATAAAGTGGAGCCGGAGACTTTCAAGCAGAGTCCACATCTGGAGAGTCATGGCATTATTGGTGAGCATCTTCCATCTCTGCCCTATATTGCCATGTAGTCAGATGCACCAGACATCTCATTAACTAGGGTCTTCGCTGACAGTCTATCACGCTCAAAGGACTCTTGGGGATCGCTTCATTCTCATTTCTGCTCTGCATAACTCGTAGAGAACAAGTAGCACAAATATTTGGCAAACCTATTTATATTATCAAGGATATTGCCCTCTTGCCCCTCTCGTCTCAAGCAGATGCCGACCAAGCAATTATCCAGACCCGAGAGGGCCTCGAGAAAGCCAAAACCTCGCAGGAGTCTGACAGAGGTTCTTCTGCATCCGAAGAAAATGGATACGAGAGCTTTGATGATCGCTCGGTAGGAGACCCTTCAGAATCACAGACTCCTGCAGACGCGCAGACAACTGGAGGGAACGAGAGCACCACAAGCGTGGTGCAGGATGTTATCAAACGTAAGGGCCAGTATGGCAGATTTGCTTCGCAATGGTTCTCGCGGAGGGGTTGGGGTTTGGAGAAGAAGCATACGGAAGCAATGAGCCCGGAGTTGGTTGCAGAAACAGACCATGAGGACCAGAAGCCTCAACCAGAGGCTGCTAAATCGACTCTTGAAGACGACACTCCGCCAATGACCTCAGAGACGCTCCACCACAACAATGCCAATGGTGAAGCAGCACCAGCTCAAAAGCCACCCCACGAGGCCGCCATCGAGATGCTGCCAAAAATCCTTCGGACTCTGAAGCTTCTTTTCATTTCACGGAGCTTTTATTACTCCTACGACTTCAATATCAGCAAGAGATTTGGCAGCTCTTCAATTGCATCCCTCAAATCAGTATCTCCTGAAGGTTTTGAACAGCAAGTACGTGAGAGCTCCTCTTGCTCACAGTTATCTTTATTGACAGTGTGCAGTATTTCTGGAACAGACAGCTGGCCATACCGTTCTCAAAAGCCGGATTATCTTATGCAATCGTCCCCATAATGCAGGGGTTCGTTGGGCAGCGGCTTTTCGCGGTCAAAAACAACTCGGAAGATACGACGCATACGGAGGCATTCGAGTCCTTGGAGAGCGTCCTAAAGGCTGACGGGGTCGAATCTGGATCGAATAACCAACCAGGCCATGGTCCTAATCGCCCTCAATCTTTCTTGCTAACTTTGATCTCGCGTAGATCTGTCAAGCGCTCTGGCCTACGCTACCTTCGACGCGGTATTGACGATGAAGGCAATTGCGCGAACTCGGTGGAGACTGAGCAGATACTGTCATCCCCAACATGGAATAGCGCAGCTAACATCCGTTGTTTCGTGCAAATTCGAGCCTCGATACCGCTTTACTTTTCTCAGTCGCCGTATGCCTTTAAACCTGTACCAATTCTCCACCAGTATCCTGAGACTAACCGAAAGGCGTTCGACCGCCACTTTGAGGAGCTGAGCCGAGAATATGGTTTCGTGCACATCGTCTCACTGGTCGACAAGCAGGGGGGTGAGAAGAGGATAGGAGAAGAGTATGAGAATATCACCAAAACTTTCAACGAGTCTGACGGGGTTCATAAACTTGGCTTCGACTGGTTTGACTTTCATGGCGAATGTCGCGGAATGAAATTCGAGAATGTACAAAAGTTGGTAAACGCCTTGGAGGACACCATGAACTCGATCGGGGAAACTCTGATCGATGGCCAGACCACGAAACAGAAACAGAGACAGACAGGCGTTATTCGAACCAATTGTATGGACTGCTTAGACCGAACAAATGTTGTTCAGAGTGCATTTGCCCAGTATATGCTGCAAAAGGATCTTGAAAGAGGTGGTCTTGAGATTGACTTCGTGCACGATCCGAGCACGCAATGGTTCAATACTCTATGGGCTGATAATGGTGATGCAGTCTCTCGACAATATGCTTCAACAGCTGCGCTCAAAGGGGATTATACTAGGACCCGCAAAAGAGACTACCGTGGTGCGTTGAATGACTTCGGACTGACTCTTACCCGATACTACAACAACATAGTCAATGATTACTTTTCGCAGGCCGTTATTGATGTCTTGCTCGGAAATGTCACGCCCAGGATTTTCGACGATTTTGAGGCCACCATGATGAGTGCAGATCCTGGGATCTCCATCGACAAAGTCCGCCAAAATGCGGTTGACACTTGTTCCAAGATTGTGATCCAGCATCCAGAAGAAGACCTCATTCATGGGTGGGCAATGCTAACACCAGCACAAACAAACACTCTTAGAACCCTGCCTTTCGAGGAAGCTATTCTGCTGCTAACGGATCAAGCTATCTACGGATGCAAGTTCGACTGGAACACTGAGAAAGTTGCGTCGTTTGAGAGAATCGATCTTCGGTCAATCACAAAGATCTACTATGGCACTTACATCACGTCAACTCTGACTGAAGGACAAATGGACGAAGACCTCAATGTTGGTCTTGTCATCTCGTATGCTCCAGGCAAAGAAAGCATTAAGCGGGTCAACACACGATCACTTCAAATCTCAGCCGATGTTGATGCTAACGATAAGGGCGACCAAGCTGGGGAGTCTGCCGTCTTGTCATGGCTTCGTTCTCGAAACTCTAATGCATTTCAATGCATGGCCATGAAGGTCATTGCTAACCGATCAATGGCAGATGAAAAGATCGACTCACGCCCACTAGCTACAGCAGAACACATCTGCAACGAAATCCAACGAGCGATAACAGAGAATATCGGTCAAGGTGGAGAATGTGAGATGGCCCTTGTTGAGAAAGCAGATATCCTCTCACTGGCGGATGCGCGCAGTAGAACTGGGTACCTGGAGCAAATTGGTCATTCGATCAAGAAGCTTGTATGGACCTGAATGACTTGGACGACGATTGATGCCGTTACTATTGGCCAATTCAAAGAGCACGAGTATAAGAAACATATGGTTTAGCGAAAGTAAAGACAGTAATAATGGAATCTGAGCAGACTTGCACGTCAGTGACAAACTCCGTCGCCAGACAAGGATTCACCAACATTAAGAGTGAGAGGGGCTGAATTGTTAGGGGAGAGTTTCAGGGCCACGCTCAACCCCACATCAAAAGCCAACGCCACAAATTTGGTGACAGATCCTGCCAGAGGAGCTTCTGACTGCCGAACGTGTCACATTTATTGCCCTCCTTCGGACGCATCTACGTCGTTTGCCATTCCTGACAGTCTACAGTTCGAGCGTCTTGTTGCACCATCCTAACTGCAAGATTCCGAAGGTGCTGCTCAATTTCTTCAAGGCGTGCAATTGACCGCAAACTTCCCCAACCTCATCCACCTTTTCCTGGCCTGCTGCGATAACTTGGCTACGACCCCTTACACACGGCTATCTCCTCTTCAATCACACCTCATCTGCGGAAAGCGTACTAGCTTTGCCCTGCCGGTGCACGGAACATCTTCGTGCCGACCCTCCTACCTTGATCGTCTCTCAGCGCGTCCAACTTGATCCTTTGACGGATTTTGGAGGAGATCAGGTCGAGTAGATCTAGATCATTCGCAACTCGTCTTCTTTCGCTCCTGTTACTGAAGAGGTTGCTGGACACTTTCTGCTGGACGGGCGTGAAGCTCAAGAAGGGCCAGCATGGCGTGGCAACCACAGGAGGATGGTTTGAAGCAACTGGCAGGGTATTTACGGGACTCTCTAGGAGGGTTTGATAGACCGAAACAGAAACAAGCAGAAATTGTGAGTGGAGATTGTCAGAAACGCTTCAGCGCAGTCCTTGGCCAAAGGATTGACAGCTGACATCATTTTCTGAAGATGCTATCAAAAGCTCGGTCATCGCCCGATTTCGTATCCTATCTCACCTACATATTCAGCACTTCGCAAGTAGCTCAATTGGGCTTCAGCGGTCCAAGTCTGTTTACGATCCGATATTCTGCCGCCATCAATCTCAAAAACTACATTAAACTATCCTATCGATCGATACCCAAGCAGGCTCTTGCATACATAAAATCTTCGGTGGTGCAGGCGCTTCAGGACCCAAATCCGCAGCTCCGCGGCTTCGCCGGTACAGTCATCACCGAAATCGTTCAACAGGGTGGTCTACTTGAGTGGCCTGAAATTCTTTCGGACCTGATCTCACTCGTCAACAACGGCACTCAAGATGTCCCACTCGAAGCTCAAGAAGGCGCAATGTCAGCCCTGGCGAAATTATGCGAAGATAACAAAAAATTGTTGAATAGAGAAGTGCAGGGACAACAGCCCCTGGCTACTCTCATTCCGATGCTTCTAAAGTTCACCGATCACACAGACTCTCGCATTCGACGGTTTGCCCTTCAAACGCTCAATGTTTTCATCCCACAGAAGCCCAAAGCTCTAATATCGGTGTTGGACTCGTATCTTGCCAGGTTGTTTCAATTAGCGAACGATCCCAATGCCGAGGTTAGGCGGATTGTCTGTCAGAGTCTTGTCCAGCTGGTTGATACCAGAGCTGATCTTTTGGCGCCACATGTCGAGGGACTTGTAAACTACATATTGGCCCAGCAACAGAACCGCGACGATACAGAGTTGGCCCTTGATGCTGCCGGATTCTGGCTTAATATTGGAGAACTTCGGAATGCTATGGGCCCATATCTGCCAAGGGTAATTCCAGTCCTCCTTCAAGGCATGATCTACAGTGAAGAGGATGTTGAGCGACTAGCTGGAGAGGAAGACGATGCAGAAGAAGAAGACAGGGCAGAAGATGTGAAACCACAGTTCGCTCAAGCAAAATCCAGTCGAATTGCCGCTGGCTCAACCAAGGTCAACGATCAGGAAGCAGCACACGATACTAACGGAAACCGCGATGTCAACGAAGCTGCACTAATGGACAGCGACTTGAGCGAAGGCGAGGTCGAAGACGAAGACGACTATGAAGATGGTGACCCAGAAGAAGAGTGGAACCTACGGAAATGCTCTGCCGCTGCCCTTGACGTCTTTGCTGTTGTCTTCCAGCAGCCAGTCTTCGAGATAATCTTACCATATCTCAAGGAAAATCTTTCTCATACTCTGTGGCCTAGGCGTGAAGCTGCGGTACTAGCCCTCGGAGCAATCGCGGATGGCTGTATGGCGGTCGTTTCACCTCATCTTCCCGAACTCATTCCTTTCCTCACATCACTTTTAGCAGATCCGGAACCAGTTGTACGACAAATCACCTGCTGGTGTCTTGGGCGTTATTCCGAGTGGGCGTCTCACCTGCAGGATCCCGTCGCCAGATCGCAGTATTTTGAGCCCATGATGGAGGGACTTCTCAAGGGTATGCTCGATAGATCCAAGCGAGTGCAAGAAGCTGCCGCCTCCGCCTTCGCAAGTTTAGAGGAAAAGTCCGAAGATCGGTTGAAACCATATACAGAACCAATTTTGCGGCAGTTCGTCCAGTGCTTCAACAAATACAAGGACAAGAACATGTACATCTTGTACGATTGCATTCAGACCTTGGCCGATAACGTGGGATCTGATATGGCAAAGCCACATTTGGTGGAACTTCTCATGCCTGTTCTTATTGGAAGATGGAACAAAGTCTCGGATCAATCAATGGAGATGTTCCCTCTCCTGGGGTGCGTGGGATATGTTGCAGCTGCTTACGGGGATGCATTCTCGCCTTTCGCACCTACGGTTTTTGCAAGATGCAACAAGATCATCTTTAAGAATTTGCAAGACTACATGGCTGCTGTTAATGGGCAAGCTGTCGACGAACCAGATAAAGACTTCATCGTTACGAGTCTGGATCTGCTCAGCTCGATCATCCAAGCCATTGATTCTACCAAAAGTTCTCAATTGGTGGCGAACTCCCAGCCCCAATTGTTTGATCTTCTCGCCTTTTGCATGGAAGACCCAACAAAAGATGTCAAGCAATCTGCTTTTGCATTGCTTGGTGATTGCGCAATCAACATTTACGCTCAGCTTGATCCTCAACTACCAAAGATCATGCCCCTTCTCATTCGCCAGCTTGACTTGGAACTGATCCAGGACGCGGACTCTGAAGCAGGCTTCAATGTCCTCAACAACGCTTGCTGGGCCTGCGGCGAGATCGGCGTCAGAGCTGGTTCCAGCATGTCGCCTTACATTGAACCACTATACCAAGGTCTGATCACGATAGTGTCCCACGAGGACGTTCCAGACTCCGTAAATGAAAATGCCTCAATGTCATTAGGCAGACTGGGGATTGCTTGTGCGCAGCAGCTGGCGCCCCATCTTCCAGAGTTTGCTGAGCCCTTTTTGAAGTCGATGGCGAACATCGCCCCCACCCAGGAGAAAGCCAGCGCCTTTCTTGGTTTCAGCAGGATCATCGAAAACAATCCGAGGGCTATGGAGAACAGCCTAGGAGATTTCTTTACTGCAATCGCAACGTTTCCGAAAAAGGAGACCTCGGGTATCGGTTTCAGGGAAGTAAGGCAGTCGTTTGGCACCGTAAGTACATTGCAGCATCTACCATAAAAACAGAACTGACCAAAGTGGTGTAGCTCATTCAAGGGTACAAAGAGATCATCCCGAACTTCGAAGCCTTCTTATCACGCCTAGCACCTGTAGTCCAGCAGAAGCTTCGAACTACCTACGCATTATGATCCACACTTGATTTATATTAGCATTGTTCCAACATCGCAGGCGGCATCCGACGGATTTCACTACATAGCGACGATCTGTAATCAGATACTTTTGCTCTCCTTAGGGTCGCTCATGGGCCTCCGGTGGGCCGGTGTGGTTGGTGTCTGCTCGCCAGAGCGTTTTCATGGCAAAGGCGTATCTACGGAGGATAATCAACTTGGTGGGAGGCATTGCATATGTAGAAAAATGGGCACATCAGCGATCCCCCAGTACACTACCAATAACTACATGAGTCGAATGCGAGGACACAGGTCTTCGTCTTCAAAAGCGTACTGCTTTCCTCACATCTCGCTCGCGTGTGGGTGTCCAAAACGATAGGGTCGACTATTACTCTGTAGATCTGACTGCTAAGATACACCTCGGGCTTGAACTTTCCCCCTTCAACCCCTCACGATGCAGAGATGGTCCTCTGTCCAGAAAGTATTTGATCAATACGAATTCAATCTTCTGCCACACAATTGTCGATAATTGCCATCCAGTTCAGACTTCCCTCTCCCGCCCGCCTCATACCCATCAAAAGACAAGAAGCAATGTCCCCTCGCACTTCACCACCAGAACAGTACCACATCCACCACCCCACCCCCCACGTCCCCAATTCCCGCTTACCAGTCCTGATATATCGGGACGCCTTACCTCTTCTCCCCACCAAGCCTCATTCAGACGCCGGGTCAACGTCCACCCACTCTGACACTGTTGCCTCCGCTGATGCTAATGCGTCGACTAACACGTCGGCTGCTGCTTCGGCCAACGCCTTAGCGGCCGTTGCACGCGAGGCAATAGAACGCAACCACTGGTACTACGGCGGCATCTTCAAGACGTATTGGAGACATCATTTTCATTCGGTGACGCATGAATGTTATGCTGTGGTGGCTGGGAGGAGCAGACTGTTGTTGGGGGTTGGGCCGGGTGGGGATGGGGATAGCAAGGTTCGAGGGGATGGAAAGGGGGTGCCTGGCGAGGACGGAATGGGGACGGGGAAGGTCAATGGAGAGAGGGGAGGGGTGGAGGTTGAGGTGGGGAGGGGGGATATTATTATTCTACCTGTAAGTTTTAATGTATCGTCTGCTCTTGTGCTTGTATTGGGTTGGGTGTAGCGAGAGGACAAAGATTGCAAACGGGGATGGGTTTCCTGATGCGTAAGATGCTGACGATGAGTAGGCCGGCGTGAGCCATTGCTCCATCACCTCCAGAGGGGATTACGAATATCTGGGACTATATCCGGAAGTGAGAAGTCTTACAGCTGCCTGCTCCGCCACGATCCTTACGCGACGATGCTGACTGCTATGCGACGTGTACAGGGAAGTCCAAAGTACGACAACAACTTCTGCAAAGCTGGCGAAGAGGAGACGAGAATAAAGGCGGAGAGCGCGAAGAAAGTGCCTATCCCAGACTGGGATCCGATATTCGGGCATAAGGGGCCCCTGTATGAGATCTGGAGCAAAGCATGCAATCATGGAAGTTGATGGTTGGGGAAAGTCATATTAATGTGCCTCGATGACTGTTGGGTGGGAAGGACCGTCCCCATCTGGTAATTCCGTCGCCAGAGGCCACGGCTTACTCGCCTGTTCGGCGTCTCGCTCTTGTTGTTCTCGGATATTTTTTAGGAGGTCAGGATACTGTGGAAGGATTAGCATGGAATCGAGTTGCAATATCGCCGTGACATGCGAGCTCTAGAATAGGGAGTACATACAAATATTTCACCAACATCGGGATGACTCTTGATTCGGTTCATGAGCGTGGCTTCACCCAGATGACGATATCGTCCACTCATGAAAGTGAATTCAATGTCATCGATCCTCTCACCTCTCTGCTCCAGGATCCTCCTCCGCAACTCCTTGACGGATTCTGGCACATCCATACTTTCAAATGTCGCATCGTAACTCACACCCTGGAAGAAAGGTATGCTGAATCTTGGACCCGATCCTCGTGCTGGACTCAGGACTCGATGTGTTGTACTTTGACAGACACCCTGAGTCAAAGCCTGCATACCTTGACCAATGGCCACCACCAATGTTCCATCGATGGGCGGACAGTCAGTCCACTTCCCGTTCGGTGCTTGGACCTGCAATCCCCTATGATGACTGGCCTGTAGCAGATAGCTGGTAAGCATACTATCTTTATGAGGACCCACCCCCTGCGCCTCGCCCTCAAGCCCTAGCTCGTCTAGGTCCGGGTATTTCACAATCTTCAACTTATGCTGTTGCGCGTCATCAAAAAATCGATCGAAAGCGTCCCCGGGCAGGCCAATCGCTTCGGCGATGAGGCTTGTAAACTCTATGCTTATGTCCCCCATCTCTCTGATGTACCTCTCATAAGTTGGTTTGAACTCCGGTAGCGCGTTCGCATCAGGCCATTGATTCGGCGCGAGGAGATTATGATAAAGAGGATCGTTCGGGCCAGGCACAGGGTGCTCCGTAGATATATCAATTTGCTCTCTCCAATCCGTCTTGAAGCGCGTGATCTCCATGCCCAATTTATTGTACCCGAGGAAGCTAGGCGCATTTTTCATCTCGACCTCCAACTTCTTCTCCATTGGTAAGTCGAAGAAGGCTTTCCCTTGCTCGATGACATCCTTGATCAAGGCGGAGGAAATGCCAGTGTCCTTGATATAAAGAAATCCAACTTCAAGGAGGGCATGCCGGAGGTCGTTGAGGAAGGATGGTTTTGTCTCTGGAGATTGGGCAAGGGAGAGATCAAGAATGGGAATTGTGTCGACCGGCATTTTTTCCAATGCTCCTTACCTGTGAGTCAATAAGCCCTGTTGTTCTAAATCCTTCAATGAAGTAGAGGTCTGCGCATGGCGTAGTATATTCACAACGGGCAGGCCAATTCCCACTTCCGTATTCGAGCGATATTACCTAATTGAGACGCGAGCTGATAGGATATGGGAGACACCACGGAGCACGTCATAAAGGCTCACCTGCAGCGCTCACGGTTGTGATGTGCGGATGTGCGAGCATTGGGGAGCAACTTTCTCCGCATTGGTGCGGCCGAGGTTTGAAGCTCCACAACCGCGATGAACGACTTCGCCCGCGCACAGAACCCCTTGACAGTGTTCGGAGGGATCTGAAGCGATGCTACAAGACTGGTATAGCTAACACTGTCCTTCACGACGAAGATGAAGAATTCTGCTGGCGCCTCACGGCGCCCCGTTCTGAGCGCCTTCAATCCTACATTACGACCCCGTCTGACCACACCATGCATTTCTCCTCCAAAGCCCGCCAGTCAACAGGAAAGATGCTTTCGAACAACGCAAAGACGGCTAGAAGAGAAGCGGTCGTTCCGTGGACAGCTATACGAAAGTACTGCACAGCGCTTGGGAAGGGAGCGAGCAGAAGAGGCAAGATTCATAGAGAACAGGCAAAAGATGGGACCGAGTAAGGCGCTACAGACTTTTGCTTTAACGATACGTGAGCTCGACTTATGTACCGCAATTGGAATCGAGAATTGATAAGAGTGTAGTCTTCTTTGCCGGCTGCGGCACGGCTTACTATATGGGCTCCATTCGACCAAAAGATCTTCCTCGAACTTCCACTACACCGCTTTCTGCCTCACAACCTCCAATACACGACGCTCGAGGGACCGTCCTTCAGGCCGCTTGGGTGGACTTCGCGAACATAGTTGGCAAGGAGAATGTCTCTTCCGACAATGATGATTTGGTAGGTCACTCGGGATCAGACTGGTCTACTTACCAGACGAAAGCTAGCGAGAAGCCATTCATGATTGTGTACCCCAATAGTACTGAGGAGGTCTCAGAGATCATGAAGGTATGTCATGCGAGAAAACTTCCGGTAACAGCGGTATGTGGAGGGACGAGTCTAGAGGGACACTTTGCGCCCACAAGGGGTGGGATATGTATCGACTTCATGAGAATGGATAACATCAAAACACTTCACAAAGAGGATTTGGACGTTGTGGTGCAGCCTGCCGTGGGATGGGAAGATTTGAACGAGATGTTGGCGGAAGATGGGCTTTTCTTCCCTCCAGATCCCGGACCAGGTGCTAAGATTGGTGGCATGGTGGGCACTGGGTGCTCAGGCACGAACGCTTATAGATACGGAACTATGCGGGAATGGGTTGTGTCACTGACGGTGGTGATGGCAGACGGGACGATCGTCAAGACAAGACAAAGACCGAGGAAGTCGAGTGCAGGTTACGACCTTACAAAGATGTTCATTGGTAGCGAGGGCACCCTTGGACTCGTCACGGAGGCAACTTTGAAGGTGACCGTCAAGCCAAAGAGCGAAAGCGTCGCCGTTGCTACCTTTCCCACAATTCATTCAGCAGCCGAGTGTGTCCAAAAGGTAGTGGGCGAGGGTATTCAAATTGCGGGCATTGAGATTCTAGATGACGAACAGATGCGATGCATAAACAAGAGCGGTACAACTAGTCGTCCATGGAGCGAGTTGCCGACTTTGTTCTTCAAGTTTGCCGGCTCGCCCTCGGGCGTCAAAGAGCAGATTGGTATCGTACAGAAATTAGCAGAGCAGTGTCGCTCGAAGAATTTTGAGTTCGCTAGGAATGCTGACGAGGCCAGAGAGTTATGGAGTGCAAGGAAAGAGGCTCTGTGGAGTGTGATGGCTATGAGGAGAGACGGGAGTGATCACGTTTGGACCACGGATGTTGCTGTGCCGATCAGCAGATTGCCGGATATAATTGAGGAGACGAAAGACGACATCAGCAAGAGTGGCTTGCTTTCTGGGATCGTGGGACATGTTGGAGATGGAAACTTTCACGGTAAGTCTGTTTCCGGCCCTCGGGGTTCATCAAAAAAACTAAAATGTTGCTTAGCTATTCTGCTCTTCAATGAGACTGAGCGAAAGACGGCAGAAGATGTCGTTCATCGAATGGTCAAACGCGCAGTCGAGATGGAAGGCACCGTCACCGGAGAGCATGGTGTGGGACTGATCAAGAGAGATTATCTCGAGCATGAGCTGGGAAGAAATGCCGTAGATGCGATGAGAAAAGTACGTCTTCTCCTGTCCCGACACGTTATACCTGTCAACGCTGACACGGGCCGGTTCAACAGCTCAAGCAGGCCTTCGATCCAATGTGTCTTCTCAATTGCGACAAGGTTGTCAGAGTCGAGCCTCCGCAGAAGGGCGAAGTTCAGCCGTGGTAGATCTCGCTTGTAGCATATCGCGAGCATATGGGTAGTCTTTGAGGAAATCAAGCGCTTTGTAGTATAAGACCCTTCATTCATACAGCGTCCGTCAGTACACAGAGCTGTACCTCCAACTGGTATTGTACGAAAGGCAATTGCCCTTCCGAACTCCCAGTCCTGAGTACATGGCCCCTGGAAACTGTGGCTTCGTCAGGCTTTGGTTACACAAGGACTGGTGTTGACAGGGCTTACCTCAGCAGTCCTTTCGCGACCAGTTCATGCGGAGTGTTTTTTTCGTTTCTCCACACCTCCGCAGGCAAACCGACGTCGAGGCCACAATGCTTATTGCGCACACTGTGCTGGCCTTTCGAATACGAGAGCTGCTCCATTGACGACTGTGTTTGCTCCACGTACCAGAGGCTCAACAGTATGAGGACGGCAACCAATTCAGTTGGTCAAATGAAACGAAGGCATTGAAGGCTGCGACAATTGGGCAAACTGTGTGACATCGGGATCTTGTGAAAATGGCAACAAACCCAAAGTTGCAAGCTGCGCTCCAAGAACTAGACCATGAACTCGAAGAGGGTGACATCACACGAAAAGGATACGAGAAGAGGAGAACGATATTGTTCTCTCAGTATGTGCCACCGCAAGAGTCCCTGCCTACCCAGCGTGGTGGACTGCGCATCCACTCCCCAAATGACAGCGATCATCCTGCGGCGAAGAGCATCAGCAGTGGGGTTCCGAAGCCGCTTCATCTGGTAAAAGGGGAAGGCGCATATGGTGACGAGTCAATACGGAGCAGAAATTCAAGTCTGGACTATCCGCAGAGTCACGTCCAAAGGTCACAAGAAGATATGCTGAAACCACCTCAAAGACAAAGCTCTTATGCATCCTACGACTCACTCTTCCTCCCGAAACAGAAACCGTTAACAGTGCAGACTAGTCCAGATGCTTCGAGATCACAAACTCTCATTAGCCAGAACTATGCTTTCAACCCAGATCAGCAGATTGAACATGGAAACGGGAGTGGCACAAACACACGACATTCCACCATGCTAGATTCGCAACAGCAATACTTTTCGGACTTCACTGGCCAGCAATTAGATGACAGGCAAGAGGACTATGGAGGCGGGCAACGGTATTCCCAAACAGAACCATTTTCGCCTACCGCCCAAGTGGCACCTCCCCTGCTCGGCGTCGGTGACCTGCCGAGTGGGACTAGTGCAATGCATCAACTGCCCTTGGAGCCAAGAGACATACCTTTCAATGTTTGCGATCCTCATGAACATAACATTGAAATGTCCAAATTTGACAACATCGCTATGGTCCTTCGACACCGAGCGAAGACAAACGGAAAGCAGCCAGCCTACTGGGTATTGGATCCGAAGGGTAGAGAACTAGTCTCCATAACCTGGGAGAAACTAGCAAGTCGTGCTGAGAAGGTAGCTCAGGTCATCAGAGACAAGAGCAGTCTATACAGGGGAGATCGTGTTGCGCTGATATACCGGGATACGGAAGTCATCGAATTTGCAGTGGCTTTGATGGGTTGTTTTATTGCTGGCGTTGTAGCGGTGCCCGTCAATGACTTGAAGGACTATCGAAGGTTGAACATTGTTTTGACGTCCGCGCAAGCCCATCTAGCCCTGACAACAGAGGCCAATTTGAAGAACTTTCAGCGCGACATCACAGCCGCAAAACTCAACTGGCCTCGTGGGGTTGAATGGTGGAAGACGAACGAGTTCGGAAGCTATCATCCAAAGAAAAAAGGAGAGGAACCTCCAGTGGTTGTACCGGACCTCGCTTATATCGAATTTTCAACGGCCCCAACGGGTGATCTGAGAGGTGTTGTGATGAGCCATCGAACCATCATGCATCAAATGTCCTGCCTAAGTGCCATCGTTTCTACGGCTCCGCTGGGTAACGGAGACACTTTCAACCCAGCCCTGCGAGACAGGCAGGGAAAGTCAATGTCTAGTGGCAACAGAGGTGAAACCATCCTCAGCTATCTAGATCCTCGCGAAGGCATCGGCATGATAATTGGCATACTCCTCGATGTGTATGGTGGACACACTACTATTTGGTTCGAAGCACCTGCTGTTGAAACACCCGGCCTGTATGCAAGCCTCATCACTAAATACAGAGCTACCCTTCTGATAGCCGACTATCCTCGACTCAAACGTGCCGTTTACAATTATCAATCGGACCCAATGGCGACTCGCAATTTAAAGAAGGGCGTCGAACCTAATTTCTCGAGCGTACGTCTTTGCCTGATCGACACGTTGACAGTCGACTCCGACTTCCACGAGTTGTTGGCTGATAGATGGCTCCGCCCATTACGCAATCCGCGAGCAAGAGAAGTGGTCGCTCCAATGCTTTGTTTACCAGAACACGGTGGCATGGTGATTAGTGTGAGAGACTGGCTGGGTGGGGAAGAACGCATGGGATGTTCTCTCTTCCATGAGATCGAGAAACAAGAATCTCCTGTAGCCAGGGATCACGAAGACACCTCCAAGCCAAAGAGTGGGTTTGGAAGCAGCTTGATTGGCGGGACCACAGCTCAGCCTTCTAAACGAAGCACCCGAACGGATCTTGACGAAGTCTTGTTGGACAAAGAAGCACTCAAAACAAATGACGTCGTGATTGTTGCCATGGGCGCAGAAGCAAGGGAGAAACAAAGCAATTATCCGAATACTGTCAGATGCGGTGCGTTCGGCTACCCACTTCCTGACGCCACGCTTGCCGTGGTAGATCCCGAGACGAGCTTGTTGTGTAGCCCAAATACTATTGGTGAAATCTGGGTCGATTCGCCATCATTATCCGGCGGGTTCTGGGCTCTGCCAAAGCATACAGAGGCCATCTTCCATGCACGACCCTATCAATTCAAGGAGGGAAATCCAACACCAATATCGGTAGAACCCGAGTTTCTGAGGACTGGTCTTCTAGGGACCATCATAGAAGGCAAGATCTTCGTCCTTGGCCTGTACGAGGATCGGCTCCGTCAGAGAGTCGAATGGGTAGAACATGGCTTGGAAGTCCAAGAGCACCGTTATTTCTTTGTGCAACATCTCATTTTGAGCATCATGAAGAATGTGCCTAAAATTCACGACTGCTCAGCCTTCGATGTGTTTGTAAATGAGGAACATCTTCCGATCGTGCTCATAGAATCGTATGCAGCATCTACGGCGCCATTGACTTCAGGAGGCCCACCACGGCAGCTTGATATTGCCTTATTGGATTCGTTGTCCGAACGCTGCATGGAAGTTCTGCTGGAAGAACATCACTTAAGAGTGTATTGCGTGATGATCACTGCTCCCAACACACTTCCCCGCGTGACCAAGAACGGTCGAGATGAGATTGGCAACATGAGGTGTCGCAAGGAATTCGACAATGGATCCTTACCCTGTGTTCATGTGAAGTTCGGCGTCGAACGAGCAGTTCTGAACTTGCCAGTGGGCGAGGATCCGGTAGGCGGCATTTGGTCACCACTCTCCACCGCTGCTCGGCAAGAGATACTGATGGAGCAAGAGAAGCAATACTCTGGCGTGGACCCTCGAGAAGTTGTGATTGATGATCGTACTTCGACGCCTCTGAACAATTTTACCAACATCGTTGATCTGATGCAGTGGAGGGTTGCTCGTCAGGCAGACGAACTCGCATACTGCACAGTCGATGGACGAGGCAGAGAAGGTAAAGGGCTGACGTGGAAGAAGTTCGACCAGCGAGTAGCAGGTGTCGCCATGTACCTCAAGAACAAAGTCAAGATACGTCCTGGCGACCATGTCATACTCATGTATACTCATTCCGAGGATTTCGTCTTCGCTGTATATGCTTGTCTCTGCGTTGGGGCAGTAGCTATTCCAGTCGCACCTCTTGATCAGAATCGTTTGGCCGAAGACGCACCTGCTTTCTTGCATATAGTCGCAGACATGAGGGTGCGATGTGTGATTGTTAATGCTGATGTTGATAGCCTGTTGAAGCAGAAGATCGTCTCTCAGCATTTGAAGCAATCCGCCAACTTTCTCAAGATGAATGTGCCTTCGGTGTACAGCACTGCAAAGCCGCCGAAGCAGTCCCACGGTTGCAGAGACCTTGGCTTGAAAATGATCCCTTCGTGGATTGCTCCTAACAGCCCAGCTATTATCTGGACATATTGGACTCCGGACCAACGCAGAATATCGATTCAGCTTGGCCATGATACCATCCTGGGGATGTGCAAGGTCCAGAAAGAGACTTGCCAGATGAGCAGCTCAAGACCTGTCTTGGGTTGCGTGAGAAGTACTATGGGTCTTGGTTTTCTTCACACTTGCTTGATGGGTGTGTACATAGGAGCTCCCACTTATCTCATCTCCCCGGTGGACTTTGCGCAAAATCCTCAATGTCTGTTCTTGACGTTAGCGAGGTACAAAGTGAAAGACACGTATGCCACAAGCCAGATGCTTGATTTCGCCATGAGTACTATGCCAGGGAAAGGATTCTCCCTTCAAGAATTGCGGAATATGATGATCTCGACAGACTCAAGGCCTCAAGCGGATGTCTGTAAGTGCATTAATTTTCTTATCTTCTGATGACTACTAAGTTGCCAGCAGACAAGAAAGTGCGCCTCCATTTTGCTCAAACTGGCCTCGAACGAACCGCCATCAACACCATTTATTCTCACGTTCTCAATCCCATGGTTGCGTCAAGAAGCTACATGTCCATCGAACCTATCGAGTTGTGGCTTGACACCCGCGCACTTCGCCGCGGCCTCGTTTACCCAGTCGACCAAGACGCGGATCCCAACGCGCTTCTCGTTCAAGATTCAGGAATGGTTCCGGTCAGCACACAGATTGCCATTGTCAACCCTGAAACATGCCATCTTTGCCACGTAGGAGAGTATGGTGAGATCTGGGTACAAAGTGAGGCCTGCGCCAAATCCTTTTACATGTCGAAGCAGGAATTCGACCTCGAACGATTCAATGGCCGAATTATGGGTGGTGACCCTATGGCAACATACGTCCGAACAGGTGACCTAGGTTTCCTGCACAACGTCACTAGACCAATTGGTGCTGGGGGACAACCAGTTGAGATGCAAGTGCTTTTCAACCTTGGCAGTATTGGTGAGACATTCGAAGTCAATGGTTTAAATCACTTTCCGATGGACATTGAAAACAGTGTCGAGAAATGTCATCGAAACATCTCACCAGGAGGCAGTGCAGTCTTTCAAGCTGGCGGATTGGTCGTTGTTCTTGTTGAGGTCTTTCGAAAGGCGTATCTGGCCTCGGTCGTGCCGGTCATCGTTGATACCATTCTCAATGAGCACCAGCTCGTGGTTGACATGATCGCATTCGTCTCCGATGGCGATTTCCCACGAAGCCGGCTTGGTGAGAAGCAACGAGGCAAAATCCTTGCGTCCTGGGTGACCCGAAAGCTCCGCACCATTGCTCAATTCGGTATTCGCGATCCAGAGAGTGCAGAACACCAGATCATGGAAGTTCCAGAGCCACGCATCCGAGCAAACAATGCGAGCATAATCTCGAAGAGCACTAACACTCGTGGGGACATGACTAGAAGCTCCATCGTGTCAGAGTCCCCAGCTCACATGATTCCTCCACAAGAGGCAAGTGCTGCTTTTGGAGAAACCACTGTCACGTCTCCCAATTCAATGTCTCTACCTCCGAATTCTGCTCAAGCTATACCAAGACTCGGTGACGGCGCGCAGGATTTTTCTGTTCACGAAGTATCAAATCCTCCGATGGTAGCACTTAATGACCAACCTTACCCAATTCCTGAAGGAGCACCGCAGATGCCTCCACAGCTTAACAATGATCATATCGATAACGATCTCGACGATCTGGATGACGATAACAAATACTATGACCCTAACGCCAACCCATACCATCCATATGGTGATATCACACCACAGGCATCGACATCTGAGGTAGATCTCTTAGGCCAAAACCGCTTACCTCGTCTCTCAATCGCAAACGCTTCCGAGCTTGCAACTTATCCCGAAGAACCGACCCCCACCACTGTGTCTGCCTCCGCTCAATTCCAAACTTCCTATTTTGCAGGCACCTCACCTGGCACATCAGCCACCACGGCATCATCAACCACACATTCCGCATGGACAGGTGACTCTCCGTACGGAGACGCCGGAAACCCATACACGGAGTATTACGACGCGAATCGAGCTTCGGCTGCCGAAAATATACCAGCTCCGGTACCCGGCTACGAGTTCGAAAACACACCCACACTTCGACCTACCCTGACCTCACCACCTCCCCCTCCATCCGTACCATTTCCTCCCCCTCCACCACTCCCGATTCAGGCTGCAGGACGTGGCAGAGCAACTTTGCCTTCGCAACAGGCACGATATGGCTCGTATGGCTCGATGCCGGGATCTGCTGGCCTTCGAATAATTAATCAAGATACCCCTTCCGCGCCAAGCAGCGACGTCGAAAACCGTAATAGCTATGAAGAAGCGGAGCCACCGCTCCCACGAGAGGCGCTACTATATGCGTCTCGTCCGTCGCTGCAGGAAGACCGCGATGAGACACATACAACCATGAACGAGGCCAATAGGGCAGAGAGTCGGATGAGTGATGTTGGCAGTGTGGCAGGAAGCGTGAGGAGGAGGTATGACGGGAGTGGATATGATGGATGGTAGCTGACAAACCGGACGAGGTTTCTCGTGATGATTGGTCCCGCTAGACAGGCTAGAGCGGGGTGTATATGTTAGACCAAAGGATATGAAAAGGATTATGTTGGGATTATGAAACGTTGCATAGTACAGGGATGCACGGTCTCTCAAGGCGTTGGAAGGAAGGAAGGGCCTTTGGGTAGATGCTGACACAGGGGCACAATGGCGTCTCTACCACCGGTAATGAGATACCTCACTATGAGACTCGCTGCGCCATGAATAAATCCCTCACGTTGAAGTTCGATTTATTTTCCTCATCTCCGCTATCTGGCTGACGTTAGGGGACGACACTTTTCCGAAGGTGCATCCATTTGTACTTCAGAATCTCATCTCAACCAATGATACTAATCGAAGGAAGGCTCTCTGCTCCAACTCCATGACTGGCCAGTCTAATCTGTGCAAATTTTCCAGGATGCAGGTGAGTAGACGATTTGAGAAGAACAGCCCATTATCGATGTAGACGACTTTAGGACTTGAAGGTGAGGGTCCAGTTAGACGTTTACTAGCAAATATCATAGACCGAGCAAGACTGCGTACGAGGCAGAGGAGGCTAAGGAAATATTCTTCCAGGAATGATGAAGACGGCTCGCCTTCTAGAACATATCAGTTCCTGTCTGGTTCAGGAGTACTTCGGTCCGTCTGTTTCTGCATGTGGATTGGCCCAGGCCTACGTAGCGACGCGGAAAACTGGGTTTTTGCTTCTGATGTTGGTGCTCGAGGAGGCATGTTGAACATGTCGTGGTGCATGTATTCTATTTGCGAAGAGGTCAGAAATCTGCGTCGAGCTCAGGCCCTCCTGGCCAAGAGTGAGGCCAATGGTGAGCCAGGGTGAGGCAGAGAGGGAGCTGGGGGTAAACGACTTACAACCAAGGCACGTATCCAACCAGCATTTCAGCTCTCCTACGGGGACTTTGCGGCTGAATGAGCAGCAACTGTGTTTACTACTGAGGGGGCGTGACCCACCACAATGCAGGATGTTGAGTCTTTTTGGAAACTGGCATCGGATACGGAAGCGAATTGGTGATCGAATGGGCCAGGTGCAAATACACAGGACCCGATGCCAGTCAGAATCTGGCGCGAGAGAACTTCAGTTAATGCCAATTACTTGGACGGGTGTCAAGAACTCAGTATCCTGCAGGAGACTTGAGTACACACGTCTTCCTGGTTCTATGACCCTGGCGGGCAACTGGGTAGGACATCGTCTGCTAGGTAGTGGTGGCTGAGTCGGTTGCAGAGATTCTCATCAGTTCTGGCACAATCCTCGATCCAGGGGAAACTCCCCATCTGGCTCGCCGACAGTACTTACACACGCTTCTGGGGTTCAAATCTTTCAGCTCAACCTTGCTTGCATCAGGAGTCGCAGTACTGGGGCACACCCTTTGAAATGGAGGTTGGTTCATTCTGGTATAGCTCCTCGGATGGAGAGGCGGAATCTTCCAGAGACATAATCACCTAGGGGGCCAGCCCAACCCCCTTATGCATCATAGATATCAACCCCTTCGCACGGAAATAACGCTCCAAACTTTCCAGTGACATTGGTTTCCATTCATTTGCTCGTAACCGTTCTCGTGTCCATCGCTTTTCTAAAGAGTATCTTTCTTTTGATATACATTCCTTTGATATTCAATAATCCCTGCATGAGCGAGTAACTCGTCTTCAGTGGTTCTCCTTCTCGTCACTAGCAGATGAGTAGAAAGAGAAAGAGAAACAGCAGGAGAACGATTAGATAAAGGAGAAAAAAAAGATCATGAGAGAACGGTTGACGCGCATAGAGCTGCGTTGATAAGAAGAGTCAGAGCCAGGGGCTCGGTAGATTGTCACAGCGACATTGAACACTTAGCAATAGGAGTTTCTGGAGAGTCACCACAAAGGAAGCATAGTCAATCCGAGCCACCTAAGAGTGGTATTGCGAGCGGCACTTGAGGCGACGTTCAAGGGGTGCGGACGAGGTTAGGTTTGCGCAGATTTCTGCACCTCTCATGTGCCAAGACAGACGCTGCCGCTGACAGCCAGCTCTGTCGATCGTGTTCAGACAATATGGCCCCTGTTATTTGTGTTGGTTGCGGCGCGCCTTCTTCTGGTCATGACTCCTCCTCTGGCCTGCCTCAACTTCACTGTCGTCCAGATGCATCATTATTCTTACAGTTGTCTGAAATTTGGGAATGCTTCTGAAATGGGCGGCGGACAACCGAAAGCGCACGTCCAGGCGGGCCACATCACAATGTGCCCGTCATTGCTGGGTGCTTTCCTGGCTTTTGCTTCTGACTTTAGCAATATGCCTTGACGCTGTCCAATGTATGACTCCGAGAGAAAGGATTGCTTTGAAGTACGCAGCTTGCTCCCTATGACCGGCGTTTGCCATTAACTTGCGTGCAATCGACAGAAACGAAGCAGAAGATCTATTCTACCACGGATACGACAATTACATGAAACATGCCTTCCCCGAAGATGAGCTTCGTCCTGTTTCTTGCACGCCTCTCACTCGAGATCAGGCCAATCCAGCGCATACAGAAGTAAACGATGTCCTTGGAAACTACTCACTCACACTTGTGGACAGCCTGTCGACGTTGGCTATCCTCGCCTCCGCACCATCATCTGGCAGCAGCAACAAGCATCTGGCGGCTTTTCAAAATGGTGTAAAAGAGCTGGTTAATCAATATGGAGATGGCACGGATGGACCTACTGGTCAGGGCGTTCGGGAAAAAGGGTTCAATGTAGACAGCAAAGTCCAGGTATTCGAGACTGTCATACGCGGACTAGGCGGATTGCTAAGTGCCCACTTATTCGCTATCGGTCAGCTGCCAATCCAAGGCTACAATCCACCTAAAGAAGGCGCCGCATCTGCCAGAGAATGGGAGAGAAAATCTGCGAAAGGTCGCCAATCTGGTATCAAATGGGCCAATGGAATGGTTTACGATGGCCAGCTCCTCCGTCTGGCCTATGATCTAGGCAATCGGTTGATTCCTGCTTTCTATACCTTGACTGGCATCCCTTATCCACGAGTAAATCTTCGTGATGGCGTCCCTTTTTACGAGAAGTCGCCTCTAAATTTCGACCCAGAATGCGGACAGTGTGACGCCGCTCAGAAAGGTACGTCTGAGGTTACGGAAACATGCAGTGCTGGAGCGGGGAGTCTTGTGTTGGAGTTCACGGTGCTTAGCCGACTTACAGCCGATGATCGTTTTGAAGACCTGGCAAAAAGAGCATTTTGGGCGATTTGGAACAGGAGGAGTGCCATTGGATTGGTTGGGACTGGCATCGACGCCGAGAACGGAAATTGGGTGGGCTCGTATTCAGGCATAGGTGCTGGCGTCGACAGCTTCTTCGAGTATGCTTTGAAGTCGCATATCCTCCTGTCGAACGACTTTCATCCCAAATATGAACTCCCGAACCACGTAAAGGATCCTCGAGAGCTTTTCCCGCCCTTGACAGCTGAAGAGACGTCGCCTGCTAGCTTTCTTCGAGTGTGGTCTGAAGCTCATTCTGCTTTAAAGAGACATCTATATCGCGGGAAGACCTATCAGCATCCACACTATATTCAAGGTGATCTTCATACTGGGGCAACAAGAGCCTTTTGGATCGACAGTCTAAGCTCATTCTATCCTGGTCTTCTTACGTTGGCAGGAGAAATTGATGAAGCGATTGAAATACAGCTTCTTACCACTGCATTGTGGACGAGATTCTCTGCACTTCCTGAGAGATGGAATCTTGGTACTGGTTCTATCGAAGGGGGCCTTGGCTGGTGGGGAGGCCGTCCAGAGTTTATTGAGTCCAACTACTACCTCTATCGAGCGACTCATGATCCGTGGTATTTGCACGTTGGTGAGATGGCTTTGCGCGATATCAAGAGGAGATGCTGGACCCATTGCGGCTGGGCTGGCATTCAAGATGTCAAGACTGGGGAGTTGAGTGATAGAATGGAAAGCTTCTTTCTGAGCGAGACGGCCAAATACCTCTTTCTGCTTTTCGATGAAGGCCACCCTCTCAATCACCTGGATGGCCCATTCGTCTTTAATACTGAAGGACACCCCTTGATCATTCCTCCTAATGTTGGTGCCAAGCGCCGCCGGAAGTCGGTGTTGGAGGGTGAGCACTTTGAAGATGTCGGCACTTCAGAAGTGTGTCCTCGAGCACCGCCGTCCTTGCCGTTTAGCTTTTCATCCACAGCTGCGCGGAACGACGTTTTCCATGCGGCGGTCCTGGCACGCCTCCACCTTATGCCGACGCGAGAATCTGTTGGATCATTCCTTGGCGAATATGCCATTGATCATCCCAGCATTTCGCTTCAAGACATTCAATCCCCTTCGAACTACACCTACTTTCCCTGGACACTGCCACCAGAACTCGTCTCGCCTGATGCAACAAGTGCTCCCCTGATGTCTCGGCCAGGCTTCGATATATCCTTCCCGGCTCTGCCAAACACAGGGACCGCTGTCGCTCCTCTTCAGCGAGTCAAGGAAGGTATTCTGATCAACCACGTGGGAGGCCTTCGGCTTGGGATGATTCAAGATGTGCCAATTGTCCTTTACGGAGGATCTGAGGAAGGCTACAGAATTAACGTTGTCAACAATCTAGCTTTAGGCAAGGACGAGAAGGTATTTCTGGCCCACGATACGACGTCCGGGGTACTAAATCCGACCGACCCAAACTTTACACGTATTCGGGATATAGGCATGCTCGACTTGGTCGTTGATCTCGACATCCCTGCTGACACAACAAATCACACTGGAGCAGCCGACTTGAATGACCTCTTGCCACAGGTCCCAATGCCCGTATCCGTCAAATCCGCACTCAGCTCATTCATGGCACAACTTACCGCTCTGCTCCACGACGACAAACCAAACCCCTTCTCTTTCGCTTCTCAAGCCGGCCTTACTCCCCACAACTCCCGCTTCTACATTCCCGCAATCACAGCCACTGGTGTCGGCGCAGCACCAATTCCTGACTGGAACGAGGCCCCTTCGCCAACCACATCCGGAGATCCAAAACGAGCCCTCGACTGGTCAACCGTTTACTCCACCGACGAGCTCTGCGACCACAAGATCCCCCTATCCGTCGCCAAGACCCACCACATCCTCCTCATCAAGCGAGGCGGCTGCGCTTTCGGTGCCAAGCTAGCCAATATCCCCGCTTTTGCACCCAGCAGTGGAGCATTACAACTCGTTGTTGTGGTTTCGTATGAAGTCCCTCCGTATGAAGGTATGTCTGTGGAGGAGTGGCTGATCCGACCACTGCTGGATGAAGAGCAGAGGACGAGTGCTGGGTTGGTGAGGAGGAATCCGTTGCCGATGGTTATGGTGGGGGGTGGGGATCGGACGTATGAGGCGTTGAGGAGAGCGGTTGGGGTGGGGGTGAAGAGGAGATACACGATGGAGGCGCAGGGGATTAGGATTACGAATCTGATTATCATTTGAGGTGGTACACGGATTCTTCTTTCGCGGACTAAGCAGCCGATATATCGCTCTGACAATGTCTTGCTTTGCGTGATTCATTGCTCTTCTGTTATTTGCTCTATGTCACTTCTGCCAATGCGAATAGTGTAACAAACCCATCATCTTACTGTGGCACGTGTATCCCCAAACCACTGAATAGACGGAAGCCTCAGATCAGGCCCATGGTGTCAGCCGCATGAGGAAAAACTTATCCAGGAAGCCTGACCGTCAATTGTCTCGCTGTCAGATTCCAATCCGTCAGCAGGCGCACGTCAATGGCGTATCTCAAGCCAGTGACGGATTCGGCGATCGCTATGACCTTAGCTCAACCAACTGTATTTGCATGAGTTCTGCCAAGTTGTCCTTCGAGGTCTGTGAGGGATCTGTCCATCTCAAGTTGTCCTGGATTTGTGGTCCTGTCCACGAGGCGGAATGCAAAATTAAAATCCAAAGTAGCTTCTCTTGGAGATCAAAACGAATATTGATGAATTTCCAGGTGCTTTAGTCGACCATAATCGGCTCGGGTCCTGAAGGCTTTGCCACGGAGCTGATGAACTCGGCAGCGGAATTCAATGGGACTGCCGGGGAATGCTATCGTTGCAGGACTGGCTTCTTGAACTGCGTTGTCAATGAGGTGCTCAGAGAGGTTGACGAACCGCTCACCCGAATCAACCTGACAGTTTGACACGATATCCAAGACCGTCGAGCATTTATTATATGAGGATTCTGCTATGACGCGGGAATGTGCATTTTCATGGTTTGGCAAGGGCAAAATCGAGGCTTGAAGGTTGTAGAGCAGAAAGCTGGAGGTGTGGCAGGTGACTCTGTACCTGTAGATAGCTTCTTCGCGCTGGCCCGCGTTGACTGCAGTTTCTGCATCGCGAAAGCTGAAAGATTCTTCGTGATTCTCGATCAAGAAGGCGTCTTAATCGACTGTCAAGATCAAAATCATAAATCATGTTCCGGACCTCTAGCGGTAGACCAAGAAGCGTACGTCTAGCTAAGGTCGAAGGGCCTTGAGGGAGGAGTCGATATGGGTTGTGGAAGTGGATGAGGTGGAAGACTTGACGGACGGACACTGCCGATAGTTGGGTTCTGACTGACGTCCAGGCTCCCGAATGCCTGGCTGAGACCCTCTTCAGCTTGAGATTGACGAGCTTCACCGGCAGACATATTTCAACAAGGTGCAATTTCGAACAAGAATCTCTGTGTGGTGATTTTGGGGCCTTCTTGCTGGGTAGCTAGACGGTATGGATATCTCCCCAGCGGAGTCGATTCATTGGTTTTTATGATGTTGCAACTTTGCCTCTCTACACATCTTGAGAGGTCCGGTAGATGCGAGGCGCAACTACGGCCAGATATAGAGGAGCCGTAGTTAGGCATGGAAGACTCCTCAGGTCCAGCATTTCTATGCCGAATAAAGAAGACAAACGTGAAGGGCCGCTTTCAAAACAGGGGATTCGGAATGCTTCAGAAGCTATCTGGTGCAGCTTTGCTAATGAAGCACTATCAGCGAAGACACTGGAGGCCAAGGTTGCCTACTATTACTGATGAGCATAATCTGTCTGCTGCTCTTGTCATAATCATAGATCTTGAATAGCACTCAAGGAACAGAAATAGCCGATTTCTGTTACCCAAAGGAGCAGTTATGATGGGTATCAAAATGCATTTAACAACTCAGAGACCAGGTGTCCTCCCATCCGTGACTCTCTTCCCGAGACTCCGGGATCTGTGATCCGAATTCTCGGAACGGGATTTTCAAGATTGAAACGCTAGGAATCTGACTGCTGAGAACTGGACGGCTGTGGATCTAAAGCTCAGAATCTTGTCCTGTGGAGTATCCATTTGAGGGGCTGTACAAAGGGTGATCGAGCAAACGGCAGCCAACCGCCGCCTGAAGCAGCATCCCAACATCCTCAGCAGGTAAGTTGAACACACGTCTTCCGCACGTGCATGCGTCTGGCATACCGACTTCCTCGGATCAAAGGCGCCCTATGCGTATCCGCTTATCGGCGGCCGCAAAGTAGCTCATCTCAGGGCCAATTTCGATGCTCTTAGCTTGCAGCTCAGTCCGCAGGATATCGCGGAGATTGAGAAAGGCTATGAGTTCAATCCAGGCTTCCCTCACAACTCCATCAACATGGCTGGGAAAGCCCCTCAAGGACCGGAAAACGTCAACTGCCTCGGTTCGCTGGGCTATTTCAACCACGGAGAGCTTGACGGACCCTGGAGACCTTCAATGCGTAGAGGATCTAAAGGTGATCGCTCAGGCCCAACTAGTAACGGCGAAGCAAGTTATCTGGGGACTATAAATTTGCTAATGATTATAGCCGAAGTAGGAAAAGTAGAGTGGCTCCTTTAAAGACCGAGAGGAGAGCAAAAACCGGGCATCTCCCTGCACGCGCAGGCATTCTCAGCCTCGGTTCAGGCTCTTTACCCTCATCTCAGGTTAAAGCGGCCGCTGCGGAAGTTGGCGACCATAACTGTAGGGGGTTGGATCTTGTGTCCGACTATGCGGGTATTAGGAGACCGCAAATGCTGATGCGAAGTTGGGAGACTGATTGAAGCAATTTTGAAGAGACAACTGGAGGAGAGAAAAGATGTCTTGGCGCTCCCTTGCACGCGTGCCAAGATATATGGCGTTAGTATCAAAATAGAATACGGGTTTAACCGTTTTCAGCTGAAGACACCTTTGGCCCTGGGAAATATTCAGAGACGGACATCTTGCCCCAGACATCGATGCCATATGCCGTTGCTTTGGTTATGATTGCAACTGTCACTCATGTCAGTCTCTGAGGATCTCGCTTCATAATGTCGTCCACCGACTACAATTACGATGACAACGGCCAATTCTTCCCTTTCTTCATTCTCACACTGGCCGGACTGGTCACTCTTCCGCTTACATACAACATTCTGAAGAAGAATGACGAGATTGAAAACACCGCTCCCCGGATAAAAGCGGATTTCAAGCCCAAAGATGACGACCTTATACAAGCGCAAAGAAGGGCGCAGAAGAGGAAGGAGTTCAAAACGAAGAGAACGATTGCCGTGGTGCTGGGATACTTGATAATGGCATGGATGGTCTACAAGATCGTTGTGACAAAGAGGATACTACCGAAGATGTGGGATCCGTACGAGATTTTAGGCCTCTCAAGGGTAAGTGTGGTGAGAAGAATTGGGACATGATAATGCTGACCTTGTTTGTAGAGCGCCAGCGAACAGGTTATCAAGAAGCACAAGAGGGTATCGTCTCTGAAATACCATCCGGACAAAGTACGGCCAGACGAGTCGAAGAACGAAACGATGGACATGTTGAATGACCGCTGGATCGAGATGTCCAAAGCATACAGCGCACTTCTGGATGAGGAAGTGCGGCATAATTGGATGCAATATGGACATCCCGACGGGAAGCAGAGCTTCAGCATTGGTATTGCGCTGCCCAAGTTGATGGTCACCGAGGGTAATGGCAAATATGTCCTCTTGTTTTATGCCCTTGTCCTGGGAGTGGCGCTGCCATACATAGTGGGCAAGTGGTGGTATGGAACACAAGCACTTACCAAGGATGGTGTTATTATTGCCAGTGCTGGCAATATGTTCAAAGAATATAAGGAAGAGATCACAGTCGGCGGTGTTGCGGCAGCGACAAGCACAGGGGAAGAATTCCAGCAATCGTTGAAGGGTTCTAAAGCCGATGCAGGACTCAGCAAGATTGAGAAAAGTGTTGTCGCCGCTGATGCTCGCCCTTCAGATCGAGATCGCTCGCAGCTGAGGGAGATCGAAGACCCAGTTCGACGGAAAGCTCTGGCTTTACTATGGGCATACCTCGCGCGTGTCGACCTAGGCGATCCCACACTCGAAAGTGAGAAGTACTCTGTCGCCCCAATCGCTTTCCTTCTCAACGATTCCTTCACGTCGATTGCCCTCGCCTTCAGCATTGTCGCACCTCTTCTTGCGTCGTATCACGCCTCCCAGCACATCATACAAGCACTTCTCCCACACTCGTCCCCACTTCTTCAACTTCCACATTTCACTCCGAAGATGATACGGGATATCGAAGGAAAGGACGCGAAATCTCACATTTCTCTGCAGAAGTTCATGTCACTTCCACAATCAGCACGTCGAAGGCTTGTCGCTGACCTGTCTGACTCACAATACTCTACTGCCATACAAGTAGCTCAGCAGATGCCAAATTTTGTGGTCGCGAAAGCTTTCTTCAAGGTTATAGGCGACAAAGTCATTACCCCTTCTGCTCTAGTCCAACTCGTCGTCAAAGGTCGAATCATTCCTCCAGGTACCAAGAACGTGCCCGAGGTAAATGAACTTGACCTTGGGGATGTTGATCCAGACGAAGGTGACCTGGATGCCCTTCTTGGTCGCAAACCGGCCAAAAGCAGAAAACGGAAGCCAGTCGACGACGAGCCAACGAACGACCTCAACACAAAAGAACACTCCGTCCAACCCCCCCTCGCACATGCCCCCTACTTCGCTCGTGACCACTCCCCCCGTTGGCGTGTTTTCCTCACCGACGCCCGTGCAGGCCGCATCGGCGTCCCACCCTTCACCTTCACCGAATTCGAAAAACCCATCTTCGACGCCGACAACAAACCCACCTTCAACATGCAGACCTTCAAATGTCAATTCCAGGCTCCACCGCAAGTGGGCCAGTTCGCATTCAAGATGCATCTCATCTGCGACAGCTATGTCGGCTTGGACTCGACAGAGGATGTCTTGCTCGATGTACAGGATATGAGTAAAGCGGCGGTGGTGGAGAGCGAGGAGGAGATCAGTGAGCCCGAGGAGGATTCTCTGGCGGGCCAGATGCAGGCTATGAAGGGTGGTGGGGCGGTGCAGAAGGGGGGGAGGAGGAAGAAG
>JAABUK010000716.1_pt1 | contig 67560 bp, 62 predicted proteins | sample 5559141 | NCBI WGS metagenome assembly JAABUK01 (sample SAMN10711869, study PRJNA513367) | rock metagenome | isolation source: Antarctica rocks | place: Antarctica: Victoria Land, Pudding Butte nord | collected 2016-01-03 | reverse complement strand
CCCCGCGTCCCCAACAATGGACATCGACCCCCCCAACCTCCCCCTCTTCTTCCACGACCCCGATCAAAACACCTTCGCCAAAACCCTAAACGCAAAACCCGGCTCCAAACGCAATCGAAAAGGAAAAATAGCCATGCTTATAAAGGAAAAGGTGAATAGGGTACTAGACAGCACAGAATTAGGCGATAAGAGGGCGAGGATGTGCGATGAAGGTGATTTCCTCAAGTTGCTGTGGGCATTTAATAAGGAGGGAATTCACTTCTGTTGAGTTGCTGCCAGTGATGATGATATGCGTGGGAAGATGTTGGGTTAGCGAGGCGTTTGGAGGGGATCATAGCTAGGTATTATGGAATTCGCACGACGACGTAGAAACGCCCATCAAAGTTTTATACACGCAGAACTTACCCCGCAAATCACATACAAAACCACAAACCCACAAGATCATCACAAGCGACCCATCATACCATCTCACCTACAAACTTTTCTACAATCCCCCAAATCTAAATCGCTCGCCCGCATAGCAATGCAAAAAATGCCAATCCAAAGCAACTCCCTCAATTATTGCAGTGCAGTGCAGCAAAGTGGGTATCATCCAGCCATCCAAGCATAAATGCCCTCCCTCCGAAAAAACTCCAAATACTCCCTTCATGCGTTCCAGATCATTTCCCCCCCTCCCACCCCATCCCCCCAAAACACCCATAAATGCACAACACCACCGCCTCACTGCCCAACAGCCAAACACTCATCCAGCAACGAAAACAACTTCGCTCTATCCCTAGCCGCGCCCCCTTCCCAACCCCAGCTCTCGTTTTCGTTACCAGCATACGCATGCACGCCATTAGTCAACACGCCATTAACCCTCGGCCCACTCCGCTCCATCTCGTCCTCCACCTCGTCAACCGCATCAGAATGCCTGCCCCAGCCCTCGAGCACACCTTCCGGCCACCCGCCCATGATACCCTCGACAATCGTCGGCATCTGCCCCATCGCCGAACTCCCACCCACCTCCATCGCGATCCGAAAGTCGCCAACACCAAGCGGTCGCCGCGCACTCGCCTCTTTCGTCTCGACAGGGAGCAGATTGCTGACGACGCCTCTTGCCAGTTCGCCCTTCGACAGCATCTTCTCCTCCCGGTCGAGCTGCTGGCAGTAGCGTCGTGTGGTAATGGAGAGAGCGCCTGCTGCGCCCGAGAGGTTGGATCGCGTCTTTGCGAGGACGGAGCCGACGACTGTTTTGATGTATTGTTCGGTGGCTGTGGCCATGAACTCGGCGCATGCGGCGGAGGCGCCGTTGGGGAGGGATTGTTCGTAGCAGATGGGTACCATGCGGTTGTGTATGGAGTCTGTGTCTGGGAATTCGCCGGTTTCGCTGGCGAGAGGTTGCGAGTAGCGTTTGCGTATCTCGAGATCCCAGTCTGATTGCCGGGAAAGTCAGCTACAGGTTCTGTGCGCAAGATTTGGAATGTGGGGAAAATGCTACACTTACTTGTCTTGTTCAGACCACCCGCACTGATGGGCACGCTATCTGGCAATTTGATCATCTTCGCACCGTGGTAACCATTCATTGAAGTCGCGACCGAGTGCGAAACACTGTCAAAGACATCACCCTGACAAGTCCACACAACGATTAGCTAGGGTTATTGATCATAAGAACAGTATGATGCGCTTCCTTATTGAGAGACCTTATAGATCATATGCCGGTCTACTCACATCAGGTACCTCTTTCAACCTCCTTCTTTCCCTCGCCGGCAACTGCATGACCTCTGTCTTCATTCTTTGTTCCGCTGCATCTCCAGATATGGGTTTGGAGAGCACCGTGGGCTTGTCGTTTGCAGAAACCCATGGTGCGACACCAGGCTCTGGAGGATCGCGACAGACATTGCCGTATATCCCCGCTATCAGCTGATTGTGAAGATGCTCGGTATTCGGATCTGCGGTCACGTAGTAGTCTATTTGTAAGGAGAGCTCGTTTTGGTTGAGGTGGCCTGGGGAATGGGACAATAGTTAGCATGTCTGAGTTGAATTGCTTATGCGGGTGGTACGCTGGTTGCCGATACATACCAAACACAAATAAGCTTATAGCTTCCTTATATTTCCCCCAATTGTCTCCTATGGCTGCTTTCAAGCTTGTGTACAGTGGCTCTAAGTCAATGCGTTGGGCTGTGCTGACTGTCTTCGAAGCCTTCTGGGAAGGGGGTGCTGTGATGCTATTAACTTGCTTGAGGGAGAGAGAGGAAGGGTGGGCTGTAGTTATGGAGTCCGAGCGGCTCAGGGCAGCCGGATCGATGTCAGGCATGACGATGGCTGGGGGTGAACCCGTGAGATGCGCCTGGTAGTTCTAAGGGCGCCGACGCCCCATCGAGGTGCGGGGGAGCCCACGTATCTTGTTCGAGCTCCCAAGATATTGCCAAAAGACACCAAGAAGCCGTGGTATGTCACCTCTCTGAATCGCCAGATTGAATTGCCAGTCGGGGTGCAGATGAACCTGGTCGGCTATCAAAAAAGAAGCGCTCGTCTATAATATTGCCGAGAGCCGCAGATGTCTCCTTTGCATCATGCCATCTTGTGCCACTGATTCTCCGAAAAGTCTTATGAGATCTTTACGTATTGATTATGTCAGATAATGCATCAATATGCACCTGAGTCTGCCAGAATCTGAGTCTGCAAAAAATTCAGAAGTACCAGGGTTAGATGAAGGGAATGATTGGCAAAAAGATAAAGCGAAAGCCGCGCTGGTGGAGGCCCGTCTCGCAGTCTTTCATGCTTCATTAACTCATGCAAGGAACGGTGCCATGAGATTGCCATGGACTGACTTCATGAAATTTGCACCTTGTTCATGATTGAAGTCAATAAAGAATCAAAGCTTTGGACCTCAATCTCTAGTCCATTCTCTCAATCATAACAACGTCCGGAACTGCCATGTACACGGAGACCAATTATAGAAAACAGCCGACATATTGTACTTTCTTGTCAATTTTCAGGCCAGAATGTCAAATGGAGGAGATTCTGAACATTCAAACTTGGCTTTACGCCAGACCAAGCTCCTGCATGAAATGGCACGATACCGACCACCAGTATATATACAAACACTAACAGTCAATCTACAGTGCCCCATCTGTCCTCAATTTCTCATTTCCCCATGGTTCCTCCTTTAATGATGTCAATCCCGCAAATGGCTCGCAAGTCTTTCTCCCACTCATCGGCCCCGGACTTGGTAATTTAACCCCTTGAGAAGCATACCCTCTAGCCGCTTGACCCTCCACATTTCCACTCTGACCGCTCTGTCCCCTTGACTGTCCCACTTTGTTTCCCATCCCCATTTCGCTTTCCCCAGCGATACCAGCAGTACCTCCGGCAGCGCCAGTAGCTTCCGCTGATGCTTGTAATGCTTTCAACAGTGTGACGGTAGATTCGGGCGTAAGATCTTCGTAGTAGTCATCATTGATTTGTATCATGGGTGCATTCACGCAGGCGCCTAAGCATTCGACTTCAGAGAAAGTAAAGAGGCGGTCATCAGTGGTTTGACCAGGATGGATGCCGAGGTGGGATTCGATGGCTTCCATGATCTTGTCGGAGCCACAGCCACCTAACTGGCAGGGTGTCTGTCATGCATGTGTTAGCCACGTACAAAGCTCTTGCAGCCAACGGAGAGGTGGATGGGTCGAGGAGGTATCGGGAAACCTCACAGTGGTACAAGCCTGCACATGAAACCTCCCCACAGGATCCCGGTTATACATCGTGTAGAACGTCGCCACCTCATACACGCGCATCGGCGGCATCTCAAGTAGCTTTGCTACCTCATTCATTACGCTTATGCTTGTGAAACCATGCTGCCGTTGGCCGAGGTCGAGCAGTGGCATGACGGCTGCTTTCTTATATTGGGGTGGATAACGTTTTAGAATCTCGGTGATGAGCTTTTGGTTGATGGCGTTGAATTTGAAGGGGATATTGGGATTGTTTTCGGGTGTGTCGCGATGCTATGGAGATAGTCAGACGAGGCCTTGCTGGGGCTGATCAGCTCAATGGGAGGATCGGACCTACAACTTGGAGTGCTTCGCTTGCCACGCGGGGTGTGGTGGATAGAGTTTTGCATTGAGGTCGTCGTGAGGGACGCGGAGCATGAGCAAGACATCGGGAAAGCCTGGGTACAATTCTGGAAGCCATTCCAGAAAATTAAGACCACTAGATAGACACCCGGACAGTACACTCCAAAGTCCTGTATGTTGGAGCATTCGGACCAATAACCCATGGCGCGCTTGCAGACAAGCGCGCCAAGCGCACGCTGACAGCTTCCTGACGAGCAGCTGCGATGCCTATCCGGAATCGGGTGACCAAGCTCCTACCATTCGTGTATTTACCTTAGAGGCAGCAATGACTCCATCGGAGCACTGTTGGGAGCCATGTAGAATGCGCTGGCCGGGATGAGTTTCAGCAACGGAGAAGTCATTTCTCCAATAACGCGACGGCCGCAGGTAGGTACTTTACATTGCAGCCAATGGATGAAAGAGAGGGTATCCTGCTGACTGTTTCGAATTTTCAGCTGCGTCAAGCAACCCTCATCCTCCCTAAGACCGGCCGGCGCGTCAAGAGGAATGTGACCTTTGGGCCTCCACCAGCTATCGACGGAGCGCATGATGCCCAGACAACAGATGACCGAACTCCATTAGTGGGGAGAAAAAGACTTGGCTTCCAGCCAACTACTGTTTCTCTGCTCATGGGCACCGCTCAGCAATACGCACAGCAAGCTTGGGCTTTTGCAAACTCAAAAACAGGCCGCGGTGTCTTCAAATGTAGTGTCGCATATTTTCTGGGCAGTCTAGCGACCTTTGTGCCATTCATCGCAGCTTTTTTAGGCCAGCAAGATGGCAAACATATGGTTGCAACGATCACAGTTTACTTTCATCCTGCCAGATCGAGAGGGAGCATGGTTGAAGCCATTGCTTGTGCAGTAGTGGCTTTCGTATACGCGGTATTCATATGCTTCTCGAGTATGGGAGTCTCGATCTTCTTTGGTAGAAAGCTAGATCTCGTTGTTTTGGGCCACTTGCTTGTCTTGATTGTATTTTGCGGAGGGGGGTTGGGATTTGTAGGCTGGACCAAACAACGACTTGGGCACCCGCTCGTCAACATCTCATGCTCCCTGACCTCGTTGGCTATCATCACTGTCGTGACTAAAGAGGGAGCCGTTCAGGCTGCGGAATTCTCAGATGACAAAGTGGTACAAGTGATGAAGATGATCATCATGGGCGTCATTGCCACGACCGCAGTCTCGCTTCTTATCTCGCCAGTATCCGCGAAAGAAGACCTGAAGACGGACCTTATCCAAATCACCGACTCCTTCGGTGAATTACTGACCATGATCACGCGAGGATTCCTCACAGGCTCAGAAGACGAGCTCCTGCAGCAGCGATTTCTGGATGTGTCTGAGAAGCACAAGAAAGTGTTCAACTCTCTGACCAAGAACCTCAAGGAGGCCAAGTACGAGCATTACTTCGTAGGCACGGAGAGGGAATACCAATGTGAAGCTGAGCTTGTCGACTGTGTGCAGCGACTAGCTCAAAACATTGGCGGCCTTCGAAGCGCTGCTACTACACAGTTTGTTCTTCTTGCACAGACTGGTGTTACGATACCACCAACTCCGTTCAGTACACAGCCCAATACTCCATTACCGGCCTTCTCCTCCTTTCCGATATCAAACGGCGCAACCTCCCCTTCTGAGGAGCATGGTGTGCTAGCTGCGATTAATGAAATATCAGGGGATGAGTCTTCCGAAGATAGCTCACCTACCCAGCCGCATTCCGATGTTGCCAGTCTCGCGACAACCATCAGATCCCCATCTGATATCTTCGCCAGATTCATAATGCAATTAGGCCCGTCAATGGTAAGTATGTTCGCCGTCATTGTATAGCCTTGGCCATACTAACACCTAGTCTCTCAGAAATCCTTAGCTGTAACTTTACAGAAGCTCCTTGACGAACTTCCATTCAGCGCCGATGGCGGTGTTACGGTCGACGCTCATTTCAGGAACAGCTTGGAGGATGCAGTCGACTTATACACTAGATCACGAGAAGAGGCCCTAGGTCTGCTCTACAAAAACCAAGAAATTACCAAAAACCGATCAATGGAATTAGAAGCGGACTTCGAGGAAGTTGCAGCTAGCTGTGGCTATTTCAGCTTCTCACTGCTAGATTTTGCCAACGAGATGAAGGTTTATCTTGAGATTTTAGACAATTTGAAGCTGGAAGTCGAGGAAAGGCCTCTTGGCAGAACTTGGAATTGGCTCAAATTTTGGCGTAGGCGCCGGCGCACAAGGCCCAATTTGGACAACAACGATCCAGGTATGTATATTGTACTCTTCAGCTCCAATGTAATGAATGGGCTTGCCACATTCCCTTACACAGTATCTATCCCACTGCCAGGGAAAGCACGTCAGAAGTTCCAGGTTTTTGCCCCCAGCAGCCAGGCTAGCTAATCACCGTCTTGATAGAACAAGATAGCCTCATTGCAGAGAATGAAGAGACCGAAACAACAGGCGATATCCCAAGCCCAACGAAGAGGAAAGCTGCATCGTCTTCTCCATTGATGGCGCCGTCCGGCATTCGGTCGCCGCGTTACCGGCTTTGGAGGGCACTCCGGGTGTTCAGGCGAGAAGATGTGAAATTCGCTATCAAAGTCGGCATCGGGGCAGCTCTATACGCATTACCATCCTTCCTAGCTGCGAGCCGTCCTTTGTATCAACATTGGCGAGGTGAATGGGGTCTTTTGTCTTATATGCTAGTGTGTGCAATGACGATTGGGGCTTCAAACACGACGGGCTGGTCTCGATTCTTTGGCACTTGCATTGGAGCGCTGTGCGCAATTGTGTCGTGGACGGCCTCTCAAGGTAATGCATACCTCTTAGCCTTCTTTGGCTGGATCATGTCGCTTTGGACCGCTTTCATTATCGTGGCCAAGGGACAAGGTCCCATGGGTCGCTTTATCATGTTGACATATAACCTCTCGGCCCTCTACGCCTACTCTTTGTCCGTCAAAGACCTCGACGATGATGAGGATGAAGGAGGTGTCAATCCATCCATTACAGATATTGCTCTTCACCGTGTAGTAGCAGTCTTGTCTGGGTGAGTTTCGCAAATCTCAGTTGAACGTTTAGGTTTTTGATGATGTATTCAGATGCTTATGGGGTCTGATTGTTACCCGCATCGTCTGGCCCATCAGCGCCCGAGAGAAAGTCAAGGATGGTCTCAGCATCCTATGGCTACGAATGGGACTCATTTGGAAGCGTGACCCGCTTGCCATGCTTACCGAAGGAGATAATAGAAATGCATATATGGACCTTCGCGAAGAATCTGACCTACATCGCTTTTTGTCACATCTCGAGAGTCTACGCAGCTCCGCAGTGTCCGAGTACAATCTCCGGGGCCCGTTTCCAGATAGCGCTTATTCGCGGATTCTAAAGAGCACCGGAGCCATGCTCGATGCCTTCCACGCTATGAATGTCATGATAATGAAGAACCCTCGAGCGACCAAACGAGAAGCGGAGATGCTGCGATATACGGTCAAGGAGAGAGCACAGCTGTCGACGAGAATAAGCCATCTATTCCAAGGTAAAGACTCCGATTGCTGATGTTGTCGTTCCCATTGCTGATGTTTGTCCAGTACTTGCATCATCAATGAAGCTCGAGTATCCATTGAATGAGGCATTACCCAATACCGACAACGCTAGAGACAGGTTACTCGCCAAAATCTTCCATTATCGCAAGGAAGAAATGCAGGACGCCAGTTACGACGACGAGGATTTTGAGTTGCTTTATGCTTATGGTATGTGCTTGCTCTTGAATCACAGTCGAAGGCCCAATTCAGATACTGACTTAATATAGCGCTCGTCACCGGCCAGCTCTCCAAGGAAATCACCGAGGTAGGTAAAGAGATCGAGCAACTTTTCGGCGTCCTCAACGAAGAGATGCTGAAGTTGGAATGACTTTTGCCACTTCGATAAGAATTCTGTGCGAGACAAACTCTTACAATGAATAATAAATTCGATTCAGCTTCATGATATCCAATGACTGCAATCCCACACTCTTATTTTCAATTTTTCACAACCAGACATCCTCACATACGCATAACTCAAATTACCGAAGCAACAAGTGGTCTTGTGTAGGCGCAACCAACATGTTGCCTATCAATTAAGCACCAAACCCTTCATTAGAGACCCGCAGCAAAGGCGTCACCCATTACACAACCACGCTCATCTCCCAATATGGCCTATCAAATCCACACGAACGAATCATAGCATACATCAACTTCATCATACCCTCTAGGCCTTCCTAAATACCCTCCTCCATCTTAATACAACCTACGCGCTTCAAATAACCTAAAATCGCACACAAATTCCAAATTCTATCTGCCCAAACCATTTACGGAAAATGTGCCATTATATTTATATATCTTGTTCGAGTGGTGATGGCAGAACTAATATTATATATTACTGCTTTCATGAATTCAATGCCCTCGCTATAGAGTTATCTTCAAAAGAAAAGCGGACCCATGACATACGGCTTATCATTACCACGGACATCAATCGCGCAAGCATTCCAAAACATACTCCTCGCATCCCGAATATAGGTACACATGATAGTCCTATGATCCAGAAAGCTTCCAGGGTGCAAAGTGATGAGATCATGTCTGTCAACTTTTCATTCAGAGAAGCTGTGTTCAATGGGAGAAGCAGGGTTCGAGAGCGAATGGGAAGGTAGCTCGTCGATCAACACCCCATAAGAACAAACCTCTTGCTTAACAAACGCACACCTGTTCATTTTCAGCGACTGAGATGCGTTCGGGCGGCGTAGAAGCTGCAAGGAGTCCCTATGCGAAAGAATACTAACAGGGACGTCGGAGCGTTGACTCGTGAGATATCGTACCCGTTCGCGCTGCAGCACACATCTCGATTGTGAAATCACTAGGTCGCAAAGACCTTTGGGAGAAATCTCATGCTTGTGAAAAGGCTTCGTCTATGAAAGAGAGAGTATAAGATCATGACCTCATCAACATTATGTAGTGCAAACCTCATGTCATGAAAAGGGAAGTATGAAACATGAAAATATGTATCAGGATCCATCAGTCATAAGGAAAGATTCATCGCCTCCGTCTCCGCCTGTGCCTATCCCGGTCTCCATTCTCGTCTTCGTCACTGCCACCGCCACCGCCACCGCCTAGAGACTGCAAGATCCTTCCAACGGTACCATTGCCACTGAACAGGTCTTGGATTTTCTCTACCAAGGGGTCCCCCCCCGATTCAGGTACGGGCCTCCCGTGCTCATCGAAACGCTGGGGTAAGTCAACGGTTGAATCTGATGATGTAGGCGAGTGATCTCGCGCATGGTTGTTTGAGGCACGGTGGTCAGGACGATTGCCATCGGTGTCACGATCGCGTTCGCGCCGAGAGTGTACATCATGTCGAGGGGAGTCTTCACTGTCATGTACAGTGTCATAATCAGAGTCTTTGGATGAGTTGGTACGTTGGCGACGTTTTCGTATTTGCGTTGGGGAATTGGGACGTGCTGGAGGAGAAAGATTGAATTTGACAGATTTGGCTGGCGCTGGTTGAGAAGATGCCCTTCGTCTCATAGGTGGGCGAGACGGTCGAGGCGGGCGAGACGGAGACTGGGCGCGCGGCGTGTTTACACCTGAGTCAAAAGAAGGTTAGCAAACGAGATTTAACAGCAATGTGCAACATGTGTAATGCAGGGTACCCACCCTCCCCTGACGGATTACTGGGCTCGTAGTAAAACGGTGCAGCATTCGAATCATATAGAGGAACGTTGTTGTTGGGGATGTTGGGAGTATGGTGAATTACTTCAACACTCACATTCTCATCAGCCCTCCTGGGTTCCCTGGGCTGCTGCGGTGGGTAGCCAGCAGTTCCTGGCGGTGGGGTGTAGGCGTCAGGGACAGGTGGTTGGAAGCCACCTGAGGGCGGATAGCCGTAATCCGGGTGGACTTGTGCATTGGGTGGCACCCCCTGGCCTTGATATTCAGGACCGTAATTGGCGCCAGGTGGTGAGAACGGCTGCCCCGGTGGTGGAGGGAAGTATGGCTGCTGTGGTCCAGCTTCGACGTAGCCAGCTGGGGGCGGGCCATTTGGGGAATACGGTGGTTGCGCGTATGGATCTTGGCCGTAGGACGCTTGCTCGGCTTCTTGTCGACCTGGGCCACAATTAGTGTGGCTGCTACTTGATCCATCAGCTTGACTCACGTCTACGCTCTCTTTTCTCCTCCTTGCGACGTTGCTTTCGCTTCTCATGCTCAGAAGCAGCCAACGCAGCTGCTCCGACGGCAGCTCCTGTTGCGAGGCCTCTACTACGGCTTCGGCTGCGACTATCGCTCTTTCGGCGGCGGTGTCGTCTGCGCCTCCTTCCACCATCTGATCTAGAATCGCTGTCGCTTCGGTGTCTCTCCTTCTCCCGTTGTTGTTCGTAAGTTCCTCCAGCAACAGCAGCTGGAACCATGGCGTCTTGGGGATTGTTGTAGAACCCTTGTTGGCTTGCTGGACGATTGTAGTAGTCTTGGGGAGCACCATTGTATTGTATAGGTTGTTCACCGTACTCAATCAACCCCGGATCGCCACCTGGAGCATCTCGTGAATTTTGGTAAGCCGGAGTAGACTGAGACCTGGACCGAGATCGACGTTCTCGACGAGTTTGACGCTCTTCACGACGAGCTTCCTTTTCCTTCTTGCCAGCCTGGTTTCTCTCATACAATCCGGCAATAGCGGCGGAGCCCAACCCGGCAGCAGCAATGGGGAGACCTTGCCGGACCCTACTCTTGGAGCGAGATTTGTCACCACCTCGAGACTTGCTTCGGGCGCGTTCGACAAGCCCAGCCACAGCAGCACCGGCCAAACCAGCTTGGGCAATCTTCTTATTGCGGTGGCCTGGGTCACGAGCGTCGTCCGCCACTTCGTCAGATGCGCCGGGTGAGTGCCTTCGAGTTCTGGACCGGCTGCGACGATCTTCGTCCTGGTTCTTCTTGTTTTGGCGGTTCGCATAGCCGACGGCAGCAGCAACAGCGGCTGCTCCAAGGCCTAGACCTGCAAGCTGCTTGACTCGTGATTTGGACTGACTCCGGCTTCGACTTCTGTCCCTGTCACGACGGTGCTTGCGACGTCCTTCCCGATCACGAGATCGATCACGAGATCTATCACGAGACCCACGGCGACTCTTGCTCTTCTCGCGATAGTGGCTTCTAGCTCGGGTAACAGCCTGAGCACCTATGGCACCCAAAGCTGCCGCACCGACATCCTTGCCTACACGGCTACGGCGGCTGCCTTCTTCGCCACCTTGCTTTTTACTATGATGCCGGAGAAGCTCGGCTGCTCCGAGCCCAGCAATGGCACCTTCGGCAAGATGTCGTCTATGATGGGGGCTTCCCTCATCGCTGTATCCCTCTCGAGTCTCCTTCCTAATGTATTCATAGCTATCATCACTTTCGTAGCCTCGGCCGCGGTCACGGCCATATTGGGAAATCGAGTCGCCAGGGCTGACTTCTCGCTCGCGGCGTGAGTGACGCTCTTCCTCGTGACGAGAACGGTCATCGCGTGAGACCTCACGGACCCTACGCTCATAGTAGTAATCTTCCTCCTCTTCTTCCCTTGGCTTGGGTCGTCGCGCAATCTGGCGATCCTCCTCCTGGCGAGACTCGTGACGTGATCCAACTTCAGAGCGCTCAGTTTGTCGAATCTCAGAACGCTGGATGAGTTGGAAATCCTCCTCCTTTGGTGGAGCGGGGACGACCAGCGGCGCTCGAGGGGCTTCTTGAATGATGATCTGCTGAGGCTCTTGCCGGATGATAATGGGCGGAGGAGGTTCTGGACGAGGATAGTAGTCTACCGTTCGTGTGTAGCGTTCGAGATCATCGCGACGGTCCAATTCTCGTTCATACCTTATCTCGCGCTCTGGTGGTCTCTCGTAGCGGCGGAACTCAGGCTCTCGTTCTCTTTCGATGACTCTGATTTCTCGACGGTCTGGTATCGGATCAGGTTCTCGTTCTCTCTCGATGATTTTGATCTCTCGGCGCTGCTGTACTGGTTCAGGCTCTGGAGTTCGCTCGCGGCGGATCACGACTCGATTCTCAGAATAGGCGGCTCGGTCATCACCTCGCTCAGAGCGACGATCGCTTCCACCTCCGATAACGGTGACTCTCTCCTCCCTCTCGACCTCTTCTTCACGAGGTATGCGATAGACTTTGCGAGTGGTGACGGGAGCATCACGGGGTTCTGGTCGAAGATAGCTGCCAGCATTTGATCTGCTATCATATTCCACCTCACGGTCTCGATATACGACTCGATCCCCTCGGACAGACATGATGCGATGAGTTGTCGCCCGTCTGTCGTCAACGACCTGAGCAGGAAATGAGAATGCGGAGAGTGTCAGCCGTGTTGAAAAAGACGAGGCTGGAGATGATGCGCTTATCACTAGCTTTGGCCGGTTGAGCCCCGCACCGTCAGCACTTTGCGGTCAGTAGCGGGCAGAGTCAACGGTCGATCTAGCAGATCTTGTCAGAGTTTGTTGACTTGCTGCAGATGGAAGGGATGGGTGAGGGAGGAGGTACGGAAAGTCAGACGTGCTGCGGCCTGATGTGTTTTCACTGCAGAGGGGCACACGTCATTCCCCTTTAGTCGCTAGCTTGAGATCGCTGTCCTACATCTATCAGCTTGTAGTATATGACCGCCAAGCACCAGGCCGATTATCTAGCTGCACCACAAAGTAGTCTGTTCTTGCAATATGGAATTCGGATGAGGTCTAGACCAACTAGTATGGCTCAAGTACAGCGTCTGATATATCTCCCTTCTTGCAATTGGTCACCTAAGTTCGCAGAGTTTCAAGCTCAGCCAGCCGAGAGGTACAAAAATCCGCTCCCTCATCTTCAATTTCTTGCCAGGAAAGCAACCCATCAGCAGCAAGCTCATTGTCGTAGGTATAAATGCAGATATCGCCCTGAGGAGATTGGCCTATGGATCTCAGCCAGCATTTTTCTATCATCCGCGTCCCGCTATCTTTCCACTGGGAGAGTTCCGACACCTGGAAGTGCAATAAGCCTGAATTGAAGAGGACTCTCAGCCTCGTCAAATGGTAGCAGAGACCGGGGCTTACAGTATTTGGAGTGGAGATCCCCGATGCAAGAGAGAAAGCCTGCTTTGTTCGCCCTTGTACCCTCGATTGCTCCAGCAGACAGAGTTGTCAATTTCAACTTCGAGCCTCCAGGTTTAGATTTGGGGATGGACAGGATGTGCGATCCCCACGTTGTACAGGCCGCTAGAGTATTATTAGCAGGGAACCGAGGTTGTGCTCAGACCGTGTAACACGACAAAGTGGAGATTCAGTTGCCCGGAATTTCTTCAAAAGCCCGATGTGCTGCACTTATATTTGAACTGTTGCTGATAAGCGGAAAATTGAGACATGACTTTATTAGCAGATGGTGAAGGGGGATTGGAAGAACGACATGACATTCTGTGTCTCAATGGCTTGCGCTATCTCCTTGAGCCTATGCCAGCAGTAAGTCTTCACGCCCAGGCCTCATGACAGCCTTCTGAGTACGTTATAGGAACCATTGTGGGATCATTCTGGCGTAACCTTGGCAACCGTCATCGAGCCTGAACAAAGTCAAACCACCGTCACCACTGACTGGATCAAGCAATGCATCGACGATTATAAGAAAGACGATGTGTTTCAAAGGCAGTTTCTTCGAGCAGTATTCTTCATCACGAATCGGGATGATTTTTCCATCAACTTGGAAGTCGAAGCACTTCTTCGCGATTTCGGCATGCGATGGGGTCGAATTATGAAAGCCAGCTCTCGCACTCGACCTTTCCCCGGTCCATATGTCCTGTCACATGGGATTACGCTCAAACCTTTTAGACTGCACAGCGACGGGAACTCTGCCTTCTTTTCGGCAACAAGGTAAGCTAATACTACCTCTATGTTGCACTATCTGCTGAAGTAAAAGATAGAAATTCCGAAGGCTTCGATAGCTTGGGTGACAATCATGGTCAAATAGAGGTCGCTGTACCTTCAAGACTCGAGTCTCATGCTTCTTCCAGACTCCCACTGTTGGGAATACGAGTCGCTGTCAAGGACAACTTCGACCTTGAGGGTACAAAAACCTCCTTGTGTAGTCGACCATATCTGCAAACATACCCCAAAAAGCTGGAATCTGCACCTTGCATACAGAAGCTCGTCGATCTGGGCGCTTGCATAGTGGGAAAGACAAAACTCTGTGCTTTTGCACAATGGGAGGAGCCAACGGAAGCCATCGAATACATGTCTCCTTGGAGCCCGCGAGCGGACGGCTTTCAATCTTCTGGGGTACGTACTTTTCGGAGCCTCTTTCCACGATACAGGGACAGTAAAACAGCCCGTTGTAGGGATCCGGTCCCTATATGATTTCCATTCTGCGCTTAGTGACACATCGTTTTGCTCCAAAATGCATCCTCAAGCAGCAAGACTGACTCGAGAATCTGCGTAGGGAAGTAGTAATGGAAGCGGCGCCGCCGTTGGTGCATATGAATGGCTAGACATTGCCATAGGATCGGATAGTAAGATGACTCCCAAGACTTGTTTCCCTCGCTCATAAGTATCAGCGACTGGAAGCATATTGAGACCTGCCCTTTGGAATGGCTGTTTCTCTTTGCGTCCGACCTTTGGAGCCCTTTCCACGGAGGGATTTGTGTCTTGCATCAAGTGCGTTCTAGGGGTTCTTGGCCATGACTTCTGCTTATTACAACACACAGGTACCTTGACACACCGGGGATTATGGGACGAGACCTTCAACAATGCCGGAATTTTGCTGCTTCTTGGTATGGCGATGATCTGGGCTGTGCGGAGTCTAAAGTAATCGAAAATCTTGGTGTGCAACGGTGTCGCTTGACTGATAGCTTTGCCAGTTCGCCTCAATACTGTGGCCTACAGATTACTGGAACGCGATTGACCCAATGCAATGTGAGATTGCTCGTAAATTCACTCTGGAAATTGAGGAATCACTTGGGCTTCAGCATATAGAGATCTCGTGGAAAGGGGAATGGCAGGAAAAGCCCCCAGAAGACGCGGGCCATCAATCGCTGAACGACTATATGATCCAGGTGAGTGTCGTCCTCCAAGCTCTCAAATTCTATCATCTTAACCTCAATCAGGCAACCAAAGACATGTGGTACGATGATTACCACGCTTTCGATGAGTTTTGAGACGAATATTGGGCGAAACATCAGAAAGCTCCGTACATAAGTCCCCCTACTCGTGCAGCTTGGAACTCCTGCAAGAACATCACGAAGAGCGATCGAGACGAAGCTGTCAGGAGGATAGGTGTCTTTCGCTCCTGGTTTCGTGCCACATTCTTCAGTGGTAAACGACCTTTATGTATCATGCCTATTGAGAATGTCGGTCCAAGATACCGTGATGACCCACCAAAGTAAGCCTAGTAAGACACTTGAAATCTTATCTGGCTAATCAGATATCACTGCCATAGTTTCCAAAGGCCACCAACTGGCATTCACAGTCTTCTCCTAGCATCACTGGTGGAATCTCCGGAGCTGGTAGTCCCTCGTAAGTTTCGCAAATCGCTTGTCTAGACTATTCATAACCGAAGAACAGTTTCCACGGTACCGTACTTTTCCAAGATTACTCAAAGAGAGGAATACCTTCCTTTTGTGGTGGGTGTCATGGGAGTCCCTGGTGTGTTATCAAGACTGTCCTGCTGGAATCTTTCCTCTGACATCTTGTGCTAGGGAGCGATCTACCGCTGATGGATACTGTTTTGGCGTGCTTGAGAACCGCTGGACGACCTACATCTGTTCTTACAGGGCCTAATATGTTTCCTCAGCCAAAATCGAAAGGTGACCAATTATTTTCGGCAACGGCTCTCATGTTATAGTAAGATGCAAGTGGCTCAATGTATCCTTGGCAAACCTTTCTAAGGATAATCTAGCTGTATAGAGTACTAGTACATCCTCTGAAAAGCGTTAATAGGTAGAGGTTTAGTATAATTACTAGTAGCTAGAAAGGTCTAATACTATATAATATCCTACTTTATAAGCCCTTATAGTAGGACTTTGAAGAACTACGTATTTAGGTTAAGTTATACTAAGTATAATTTATTATACTATAAAAGACTACCTTAATTTCATAGGTCTAAGATTCCTACTATTATTATATCTATCTTATAATAAAAGAATTAAGGTATATATAATCTTATAAATTAATTATAATAGTATATTAATAATTAATATTATATTTATACTTATATTAAAAATAAGATATAACTAAAGATCTAGGTATTATATATATATTAAGACTATGATTTATAATCATTCAAGGTTAACCTAGACTGAATTCTAATATCTTATACTATCTAACCTTAAGAAAAGTAATAATTAGTAGTATATAAGGTATATAAGATATGTTCTTTTTAGCGGCGTAAGTTATACCTATCTTGCCTTCGCTTACCTATAACCAACGTTATGAATTTGCTGTGGAAGCAAGATATGAGCGAGACTTCGCAAGGAATCTATATCAGGCATCCTGTGACAACTTGCTCTCTACGGGTCTCCCAGAGTCTCAAAGGTGGAAGGCCACTCGATAACAATACTAATGCCATCCGCCTCGCCCCCGAGCGCTCTTCTTGCCCCCGTTGAGCACAACGAACTCGCAACTCTGACCTCTGCAAGTCAAGGATCCGGCCCTCCAAGTCTGCCAATTCTGAACGAGCTTCTCGCCCACGCCATCAGCCACAATGCCATCAACACAATCCCATACCTCGTATCCCTCGGCGCCTCTCCGCTAACCGATCAATCCTTCAACCTCCTCTACACACCTGCCGCCTTCCCCTCATTCCAATGCCTAGTCGAAAACGACATGTTAGATATCAACATCGACCTCGAACCCCTCGGCACATTCCTAATCCTAGCAGTCAAATGGAACGACAAACCCCAGGTCGAATTCTGCCTCCAGCACGGCGCAGACCCCAATATCAGCACCTACGCATTTCGATGGTCAGCGCTCGCAACCGCAGCGGAATATGATGCCGATCTCGCCATCATAGACCTATTGATCGCAAGCGGCGCAGACCTAAACAACAGTGACGCGTTGCACACCGCAGCCGAAAGGGGCCGTCACGCAATGGTGAAGTTCCTGCTAGAAAAGGGTGCAGACCCGAACGCGATCGGGTTCGAGTATTGTCTCAGCGACAGTAAAGCCGATGAAGCAGGCACCGCGCTGCACTTTGCCGTGGACGCAAATGATACCGCAGTCGCGAAGCTCTTGATTGAGAGCGGAGCGGATATCGCGGTGCGGGACGTGAAGGGCCGGACTGCGAGGGAGAGGGCGACTGAGAAGGGCATGGAGGATGTCAGGCTGTATCTTGACAAAGTTGGCAGGGACAGCGGAGGATAAGTCTTTGACGGGACTCAGTAAATTTATAGTCACCGTCTCGAGCGTTAATCGATCCAGAGATGCCCTTAGGAACATCCAATCTCACTACAGGCTAATTGGTATGTACTTGTTTGGACTAAAGTCTAGTAACCATGCGAGAGAAAATCTTTTCTAATTAAACATATTAGATAAATATTAATTTACGAATGCCCTAATTATAAAAATAAGATTACTTAATGTACCGAGGAGCGCTGGAAGGAGGGGAGAGGGTACTAGGGTTAGAGCATCCTAATACACTAACCAGCCTCGGAAACTTGGCATTAGTACTTTGGGAGCAGGGAAAATATGCGGCGGCCGAAAAGCTGTACCGACGAGCGCTAGAAGGAAATGAGAAGGTGCTAGGGATAGAGCATCCCGAAACACTAACCAGCCTCGGAAACTTAGCATGGGTACTTCGGGAACAGGGAAAGTATACGGCGGCCGAAAAGATGTACCAACGAGCGCTAGAAGGAAATGAGAAGGTGCTAGGAATAGAGCATCCCGAAACACTAACCAACGTCGGAAACTTGGCATGGGTACTTCGGGAACAGGGAAAGTATACGGCGGCCGAAAAGATGTACCAACGGGCGCTAGAAGGAAGCGAGAGGATACTAGGACCGGAGCATCCCCATACATCAAGCAGCGCTTATAATCTTGCCTCTCTACTCCATATTCAAGAACGGTATGATGAAGCGTCTCCTCTCTATCTAAGAGCTTCGAAAGGGTTCTCGAAGACCTTAGGCCCGAATCATCCTACGACACAGGAGTACTTCCAGCATCATTCGTCAATGCAAAGCTAGAACAGAGACGTCCGATACCCTAGACGAAAACTGACGAGAACTCGAACATCGAAGACACTACCAGCGCAACACTGATCTCGCTCGCATTCTCACACTTCCTGCATCTGTGAGCACTATCCTTCCGACGTGCCAGGCTGCAGGCTAGGTAGAAGCGCATGGCGGCCCAGCTCGGAGGACTCGGATCTACGCAAGCATCCGAAGAGTGGTCCAATGACACTTGCAATGCCAGGGCCTCCTCCAGCCCGAGCCTCAGGAAGTGCATTCCCCAGCGGCTAGAGGGCCAACCGAAATTTGATATAAGTAAGCAGACATCGACTGGACTTGATTTCCAGTAGGAAAAAGCCGAAAGATGTTAGGAGATCAGTCACTTACTAGAATTGTTATAAGGGGATAGACGGTCTAGCAAGGTAAACAGAAATTATGAGTAGAGATCAAACACAAGATGTTTTCGACAGACAGGAGTTCACTCTCATTGTCCCCCTCGACCTAAGTCCTGGAATCGCCGGGAACGTGGCTGGTAGTTGATCTCACTTACTTGAAACGCATAGGTCAGGTTTTGGGAATAGCAGGTGGGTGGACGGTCTAGTAGAGTAAATCACGGAATACTGGGATGTTCACAGGTGCGAATTCGGAAGGGTTGGAATTAGACATGGCTCTGTCCTGCCATAATTAGCGTACATGATCCATGTCACCGCGCCTGTAGCCTTGAGGGTCTATCCCCGGTAAACCTGGTATACAACATCTTGCGGGTGACCGCTCCGCTTCCTCTGTTGTATGTGATGTCGCTAATGCGTGAATATGGGAAAGAGAGTCGTTAAAGTCGTAGTATCGTTGTCGTTCCGCGCAAAGCTCAGCCTCGGCCTGACAGTCGATCAGATGGATGGAGTATGACGTTGCTTCCTGGCTCGAAAGGCCATGATGGCTGCGATAGCTTCATGTTCCCAGCCTGATCGGGACCTTCGCTCGGGTGAACGACGACGCGGCCTGCGATGGAGGCTGAGTGCATCCTCGAGCTTACAGGCAAGGAATACCTTATCACACCTCTAACAATCAGTTCAAAGTCGTGCTGAAGAACGTGCTCCCAGCGCTGACTGCCGCCTTCTTCTGTTCTGTTGCCTGGTTTGGCTAACCGCACTTCACCAAAGCTACCAAGAGAATGGTGGCGGAGAGGTGAGGGTTCGAAGATCAGAGGGCTGTCAAATTCGAGGATTTGGCCGAGTAGCATTGTCTGTGAGTCTGTGGCAGGGTCGTCGATCGGGTCCGTGCCTTCGTCTATGCCGTCCAGTTGGTCGATAATGTCGGAAGGGCTGCTGATGAATGCCGGGGTTTTGCTTGAGCTGATCCTAACTTTGCCTGGCTTTGGCGGAGGATTTGGTATTTCATCGTGTGGCTGGTGCGATCGCCAGAGTTCATTGGTACCAACGTGCTTGCTCTTCGCAAAGATATTGATATCAAGTTCACTGACTTGTATGGCTATGAGATTAGGGTTGATGGCGTGGACATGGAGGTCGAGCATGATCTCCTGCTCTGAGGCAAGGACATTACGGATGTCCTTGACATGGATATCGATTAGAGGCTTTGAGCAGAGAACGACAACAGCCACTATCGCGGCTACGATGAGGGTGAGAACGATGCCTAATGTTGTCCATGCGGTGACGCGTCCACACACTCCATGACCTCTCTCTTCTGAGTACATCTGCCGAACGCTCCCCAGCATAGCCCTGCGACGGTTCCGCGTAGTGCGATTAGAGCCGATCAGAGGGGCTCGCTCATCATCTGCACCTTCACCCTCAAGATCGTATGACAGGATGTCTTCGGCCTTTCGGGGGCTTTTAGTGACATGTACGACATGGGGGCTTCGTGCGTTGGGATGTCGAGATGAAAGTTGGCTAACGTGATTTGCTGTGGACTGGGTTGATTTGGTGGCATTAGGAAACGGAGAGTCGCTGTCGAACAATGACGCATGGCCACCACGTCCATATCGCCCGATGTGATGGTGGTGCGGTGTAGGATTGCTCAGGTTCCTTGAATTCTGGCTGGGACCTCGCACAGTCCCTTCATCATTGGCGTAGCCGATGGAGTTGTAATTATTTGCAAATTTCATGCTCTTCTTCCCCACAACGCTATGCTGTCCGTCTTGTCTACTCTTGGCGGCGAGATTGTCATAGTGGCTTGCGGTTGATGTTGCGCTCGGGGTGCGGGAATGGAAACGGTTCGATCTTGCCGAGTGCGGTTCAGGAGGGTTGGATTCGTAGACAAAGGTCTCTTCAGAATCCGACGAGTTCGCTTCGTCGACCGCGGTAGCGATTTTGGCTTCGAATATATCTGCTTTTGTAGAGGCTGTACGCCCTCGAAACGGGATTAGCCCTGTACTAGAATGTCTCCTATGGGCTCCACGGGGGTTTTCACTGGGGGTTTGGCTGGGCATCTCCTTGCTATTGGCGGGAACCAATGCAGCCTTTGTCTTGTCTTCCTCACGCACGCGGTCATTGACGAGGGGAGGAGAAACGAGTAAAGAAATCAGGGAATCAGAGGAAGGGAGACGGGAGGAAACGTGGTGATGATGATAACGTCCGAATATAAACCCACCATTGCCAGCGTTCAGCGACGGTGCCTTGCGCACCACCTTCTTCTTTTCCTTCTTGGGCCGTATCGTTTCGCTGCTGGGTTTGAGGCGAAGACTTCCTGATGTATTTGTTCTTGCAAGAACATGGCGTTCGGGCATGACACCGCCTAAAGCAACCTGCGGTATTGAGCTGACGGTTTCGGTCTCGACTGTCATGGATTTGACAGATCCTTCGGCGTTGGCTTTCGGAGCTTTAGTGAACGGGAGCTGCGTGAAAGACCTCTTGGTTTGCACAACGGGTGGCTTGGCAGAGTTGGCAGCGGTCGCTGGCTTTCGTTTTTCCTTGCCTTCCTCTGCGCTCTTCGCCCCTGTACTCTGTAGGCCCGCACTTTCATTCTCGCTTTCGGGTTTGGATTTCGCCTCCTTCACAAACGCATCCTCCATAGGGTTCTCTTCGATCCGCTCTGGCCGGTCACTATTGGCAGATGTCTTGCCCGCTTGAGGGGGTCGCCCTCCACTTATCGCTGGCGTAGATGGTAGGCTGCTTTCCTGCACGGTCTCCAATGCTGGGCCATTTCCGCTCGTCCCACGTACAGGCGTCCTCATCCCTGACTTCTGTGACTTCTCTTCCTCTCCCACATCTGAGTCGCTAGCAGAGGTTGAGCTTCGAGTAGGGCGGTCAACCACAATGCTAGGTGTGGATGGTGTAGACTGAGATTGGTCGATCTTCCGAGCGGTGGCCAGGATAGACTTATTGGATCCTGACGACGCAGATGGTGGAGGAGAGCTAAGACGAGGTATCTTCAGACCAGAGCCACCAGTGTTTATCTTACTGGCCTTCTGCGGTTGTGGTGCATCGACAGAGAGGTCCTGCTTTCCAGGCAAGGGTAGCTGCGGAGTCCCAGCTGCTGACAGGGCCCTTTGTATTGCAGCTGCGGAAGGGACTGTAGGTATGCTTGAGCCGGATGCACCAGGGCCTCTTATGGGACTTAGATCCTGACTGTTCTTCCTTGACCTTGTCGCGCGAGGGCCAGCCGTCACGGTCGATTTGAGAGGCGGACGTGTAGGTGAGCCTTCGCGAGAGGGTTGGGGAGTTGTTGCGGCCGAGGTCGGGGTAGACAGAAGTTGTAAGATGGATGTGGTGGATGCCCGTTTGAGTGTTGGGGAAGAGGAGGAACGGTTCAGGTCGGCAGTACCTGAAGCAGGGCTATGGGTGCCGTTGACATCCTCCGCTCTGCCGGCGTCATTGTTGGGCGTCTGTGCAGAGGAGGCCATGGCTGAGGATTAAGGGTGGGAAGAAGGATCACACGTCATTCAACTAGAGTGTTCCTGGTAGGCCATCCGAGCTGCCGCTGGGAGCGCTGGAGAGGAGTCGCGTCGCAGTGTTGGGGAAGGGATGCATCAAGAGGACGGATACGTGCATGCCATGTCCATGTGGCTGAAATGTCGAAAAGCCTTGTGTCGTGGCGCGCTGTGGGAGGACGATCTGTTTGTCCAGAAGCTTGGCCGACAGTTGGGATGGTGTGAGGACATGGCCAATCAGAAAGCTGCTGTGTAAGCAGACAAATCCTGCTCCAACGGCCCCACTAGGCTAGACTAGGGTCTAGCGGAACACCAAGGTACGACGCTTACTCAGCGTACTTTGATTGGACCTAGCCCTCGCGGCGTTACGGAGCGCATCTCCGCCACCTTCCGTACGATTACATAAAGTACTTGTTTATTACGTGTGGGCTAAACGTTACTAGTCGTACATTTTCTCAAGTGTAGGTAGCGTTCGATGACCAAAATTCCTACTTAGGTAGCTACAACTTCCCTGCGGACAGTGCAGTCCTACGCGGCAAATTCTTCGTGTAAGCTACAATGCGAGCCGCGATACGAGCACCGACTATTAGCCTCACGCCTATGCTGTTTTGGCGTCCCACGCGGAGTTTTTATGAAGCGTACGAAGTAGCAGACGTGGAGCTGTGTTCATTTCAAGCACGAGTCGAGAGGCTAACAATACTGGGTTATAAAGATGTCGTTGACTAGCCGCCGAGCAGCTGGTCTCGCTGCTATTAGCCCATGTATATAATCGAGATCTTCTGAAGCAGCTTTACTATTGTGAAAGGATGAGAGAGAAGTATCTTTAAGGGGGATGATCTGATCCGGGGGCATGAGTGCCGAGAACTTGCTGTCGGCCCTGATGCAGCCTCATGCGTGCGTTGGATTTGTGTACCCATAATGAAAATATCATCATCGGGTAAGGAAGATAGCAGATTGGCTGCACCGAGCGCTCACGAATGTGGCTCTGCAACTTGAACATCGCCTCTAGGGTACCCAGTCGCTTTCGTGGGGTGCCGATTGGTTATGGAAAGGGGTGCTGTCTACCAGGAAATGCGGACTTCAACCAAACGCACGATCATTTCGTAGAATTGCGGTCTCCAAGCCTAGAAAGAGCAGATTAAGCCGCTCCTACGTTGGATTCCTAACTTGATGCTGCTGTACTTTGTGAGCATGGTAATGGTGGAAAGCTTCGACTTGTAGTCGTCTTGGATCCTGTGTCGTAGCCTGGCCGAAGATGACTGCCACTTACGAGCCCGTAAGTCATCCCTGCAGATGTCTGTCCCGTCTTTGGGTCTCCTTCCATTTTATATCTTGTCTAACCATGATAGATTGTAAAGGGACAAGATCCGAGTCCTCGTTTTTATTGTGCCGGGGTGCAGCCGACGCCCTTGAGATTATTGTCGGGTTGTTATATGGCCGCAGCTTTGACTGATCTAGCTCAAGGCTGTGCCGACCCCAATTAGCTCCCGTGTCATTTGAGGTGGAGGTTCGGCCGCGAAAAAAAAAGGGCAAGCGGAGTATTGAGCTAATGTACTCTCTTGGGTGTATCCGTATTTTCAGTAGTGGAGCCATGGTTGGGAGGCAGCCTGACAGGACCTCGACCGCAGGTTCCACCAGGGTCCAACTACATATCGAAGTCGAATCTAGGGTACAGAAGGAAGTCAGGAAAACTATCAGTCACAGCGATAGTTGAACGACTCACATGTAATGTCCTCGAGATTCTCGGTAAAAAGGATGGCCAAGCGTACAATAGCGATAACCACAGATCTGGCACATATCGCTGTCAGTGGTGACAATGGCTCAATGAAGAGGCATAGCACAATTGGGGGGATGTCACCATTACTTACAAGCCTCCGAGAAGGAATATTGCCATCACACTTATTTTTCTGGCTGTCGATAATTGAAGGCGTAGCACTGCGGATACTGGTAATGCCAACACGGTGACATCAAGAAGTACATTAAAGACTTGCAGAACTCGTACACTGGTCAAATGGTTGATGCAATGTCCAGGTGAATCGAGTTCCCAAGCCTTTCGAATGGGTGTACATTGGAACGCAAAGACCAGGTTATTCGCCAGCAGCCATGCTAGTACAAGGGCACCAACGCCATATATCCATTTTCGGAACTGAGCGGTAGAGAAGATTCTCCGATAGAAAATAAGGATGGATATCTTGATAGCTGTCACGGCTGACCCGTACAGTTGATATGAGACATACAAGGTCTGATATCGGAAAGGAGTCGGCCTGTCATGTTGATGTAAGAAGAGCGACGAACCCTCCAGTAGAGCACAAGATCGGCAGGCTTGACTGTTTCGATATGCTTTCCGTTGCCATATCGGTTTGCTGCAGAATGGGCCTTTCAGTGTTGGCACGTTGAATGCTCTCGAAGGCTCTCACTCCATATATAGACTAAAGCATTGGCAATTGTAAAAACCTCCAATTATCAGCACGTTCTGTGACCGTCGTATGTACATAAGCTTACAGCGCCCACAAGCATGACGTAGTCATCTGCACCAAGGGCTATCTTGTTGAGCTTTCTCGCCAGGAACCTCAAGGTCGCTGCAATGCAAGTGATTGAAACAGCAAAGGTAATCGCTATGCAGAGACCGGATTAGAAGTGTTCCATTTTGAGAGGGCTGAAATCTGCCCCACTGTTTAATATCTCCCTGTGCGGTCCGGATTGTTTCCGGCACCGTGCCACCTCATTCGCTCTTGACCCACCCTATCGATGAGCTGCAGCATGATTAATTTAAGGCTTCATTTTCAATGCTCCCCTCGTTTTTCTGGCAGATAATGAGTGCGACGAGGCAATTTGAAGCGAGCTGAGCGCTTCTACTGGAGCTGAGCTTGTCCCCAATGCAATGCCGATCAGCTCTGAGGCTGTATCTGGCTGAGATCAGCATCTTTGTCACATTGACAGGAAGGAACGCAAAGGATGGAGGACGCGCGGAGTAATCCTATCAACAATAGACTAGCATCCTCTGAAACCTTAGTCTTGCACAGGGCGGAATCTGTGACAACTATTGCCCGATCACCTGCATCAGTGGCGAGATCCGGCATATCCTTGTGTCGTGTTTTCCGATTAATCAACGGAACAACTGCTGGATTTGGAGCAATTCTGTCGATCAGCCATACTGCCCCGTCACTGCCGCGTCAGTAGCGGCCCTGCGGCTCTTGCAGATCAATGACATGACCAATCAGAGCTGTCAAATTAGCGCCAGCTTCTTCCGGCGGCAAGGTTCGTTTTCCATTCTAGATTCCATTCATAGGTCATCCTGCAGAGACTCAAGGTTCCATCCATATAGCTAGGAAAGCCTGAATAGATCAAATGCCAAATCCTCGTCTTTCGTGGCTTGCTACGCCGAATCAAGCACCAAGCACTTTGTCCACTTGTCGACACTTACATTGCAACACATATGACATTCTCGACTACAGACTCCTTGGCTCCCACTAGAGACACCAGTCATGGCCACGGACGAGGCGTACATGCTGACTCGAGATCAGGATGAGTCCAGACGACTTGACATCCAGCACATGTTCATGCGTCAGCTAGCCCATGGGAGCCTGATTCAGCCCTCCATACCTCGGTCAGAATTGCGGACTGTTGCAGACGTTGCTACCGGCACGGGAGTTTGGCTTCGAGAAGCGGCGCAGGAATTGACAACTTCTCACGAAATGATTAGCTATACGGGCTTCGATATCTCAGCGGAGCAATTCCCCAAGGATCATATTCCGGGGGTATCATTCATTGTGCAAAATGTAGTCGAGCCTTTTCCTCCGGAGTATCATGGAAGATATGATTTAGTCAACGTGCGTCTGTTGAGTTACGCACTCAAAGCGCAAGATCTTGAGATATCAGTCAAGAACATTATCCAGATCCTTCGTTAGTTCCGACCCAAACCCAAATGTTCAACGTTGCCGTCTTACTAAATTTGAAACCCCGGTATCACAGGGCCTGGCGGTTATCTTCAATGGCAAGAAGTCGACGCCATTGACAGCTGGGCCGTGCCAGAAACGGCCAACGCAAGATCCACCATTTCCTACATAATCTCAGAGAGAGTCGCTCGAGGATTGACGCCTGCGTTTGTACCATCTACTCAAAGGATGGAAGTTTTCATTAACTGCGAATAGTATAACTACGCCATTGGTCAAAATGATCCAATCCTTCTCCAATTCGGTCCCTGCAGGGCAAATATCTCCGATCTCTTGGACAGGAGATATTATGCGGATTCTACATTTGGACACATTCTCAACGATGAACCACCCGTCACCAATGATTCAAGCTGGGAAAAAGCAAGGAATCAAGACGACAGCCGTAGAATTACTTCAAGCAGGGATTTCTCGGCGGGCAAACAAGGCTGCAGAGGCACAAGCTTCGAGCGCAGAAGCAAAGAAATACAGAGACGATGTCGAAGCAATGAACCAATTGCTAGAAGCATGGAACCAGGAAAGAGATCCTGCTTGTAACGAGTGGAATTTTGCAATGACGTCTATAGTAGCAAGGAAGGCGCTCGTCATCAACGAGCATCTGGCATGGATGGTGGCAAAGTCTTGAGCGTTTGTCGGTCTGCATGCCATGTGCTCAAAGTTTCCCATCTTTGGGCACTGCCTCCTTTAGAGGGCCATGGGCATTCTCAACAATGTTACACACATGATGGCTGAGTGCCACTAGCTCGGACCTCTAGTTCAAGATGCTAACTTCTGTGTCCATACGTCCATTCCTAATATCCTTGGCCTGTGCTCTCAGGAAGAGCCACTTTACGCCTGAGGGCGGCAGCAGCTTCTTGATCTCCAAGGTCATTGACAATGTTGGGTACCAAAAGGCTTGCGGATGTCGTCCCAGACCGACGTCAATATCGACGCTTGAAGCTGGTCGCGATCGCAGAGACAAGGCTCGCCGTACAAGGTTGGTGGAGTTCCACTCGGAATTGGCACAGTAGCTTTCGACCATCCGAGGCCACACGTCCGCGATATAGCCAAGGATCTCTGTTGTGAAGACACCATCTCTGGATGTGGGGGTGAGCCAGACGTCTGTAAGACTCGGGTGTGGCGGGCTTTCGATCGGCAAATAAAAGGTGAGGTGTGTGTACGCTTTGAGAAAGCTTTCCGCTTGCCACGGAAAGGTCCACTTAGCCCATTTGCTGTCCGAGTCGCTGGCGAGCTTAGCAACGTCTGCAGGGAATGGTGTGGGCGCTAGCTGGTATCCCGTGTCGTAGCTGACGCCGGATTCATCGTTCATGTTTATATTGCTGCACAGGTGACGTGTCTCGATTAGCGACATGTATTCTCCTCTGCCGATTGGCGAAGAGGCAGACCCACGAAACATACGCCACAACGAGTTCTTTGGCTTTCTGGCTGAGGGTTACCTGAGTGGTCGAAACGCCCGATCCTACTCTAGAATCCTTCACGACAATCTCGGCCTTTCCGGCGGTAACGGGCCGCAGGAATACGATGTGCATGTTGAAGGAGTGCGGCTGGTCATACTTTTTGAGAGTCGTACTGAAGTGGTGCTGTACGGTCTTGGCGATCATGGATGCCTCATAGCCACCGTGGGCGGCTGTGAGCTTGAGTCAGCTTAGCATTTTCATTCATGGGGAGCTATTACTCCTTCCGAAGCAGAAGTCAAGAGGGATCTCGATCTCGTAGGCGTGAGAGTTTAGTGGCACTACTGCAATGGCCGCTATCAGTGAATACATTGCAGCATTCGCTCTATGGTAGAGGAGGGTTTCAGGAATTCTTGAGCCGAGACAGCAGCCTTATATAGGCAACAAGGCTGAATGAGGCAAAAAAGGTGTGCCCCGTTTGCGGATGGATTTGCGACCCTTGCTGACAAATGCTCAGATTGTACATCCGAGTCAAGTACCGTGGCTATGTTATGCAAGACTACCCTAGGCGTCACTAGCTTTGACAGGCCCTGGGAGGTCCGCTACGGCACGGAGGTGTCCCGATATGAATACTAATTTTGCTCAAAATTCTATGACCTTGCATGACGAGTTTTCAGTAATACTGCAGGGTCAATAATTTTTGTCAGGAAGATATTTGAAGAGAATCTCAAGTTATCAACAGAATCGCCGACTTACGCAGCGCGACATGTCACTGTGGCTTCCTCCGAGCTTGGATACTAGATGGAAGCTCGCGCTGGCCTTTGTGACTCTGATCGTACTGTCCTTGCGCCCTCCTCGATACACAATGAGACTGCTAACGCTGGTTACCAGGCCATTGGTGCTATGTACAAGATAGCTCACAATATGTTTTGGCACCCACTAAAGAAATATCCGGGGCCAGGACACTTCGCAGCGACTGCAATACCATATGTTTTTGCTTCCTTTAGTGGTCGTTTGGCGATCAAGCTCCATGAGTTACATAGTGAATACGGCTCCGTCGTTAGGACAGCGCCGAATGAACTCTCCTTCATCGATCCTTCAGCCTGGAACACAATATACGGCCGTAGAAACCGGCTTCAAACGCCGTTCCGCAAGAACTACGATTCGTTCGACGAAACGCGAAGTCAGATCCGACAATTATTGTATCTGGCAAATGACGAGGATCATGCGCAAGCTAGGAAGGTCTTGAGCCATGCCTTCTCAACAGAAGCTCTTCGTATCCAAGAGCCCTTGTTGCAAAATCACGTCCAAGAACTTATGGAGCAACTCGAGGATGAGCGTTTGAAAGCACATGGAACAGTGGACCTTGAGAAGTGGTACACCTGGGTGGCTTTTGATATCGTAGGAGATACTTCATTCGGTGAACCTTTCAACTGCGTGCTGGAGCCAAGTCATCGCGCATGGCCATTGATGCTGTCCAGAGCTCGGAAGGTAATCACTGGTGTTAGCGGACTGAAGAGCATAGCACCATCCTTGTCTCTACTTCAATGGGTGCCCCGAGGATCACTTTTACAGAGAACGATACTGCAAAGCGTGGTCAACAGACTCAACTTTGACCTCGATAAGGTCAGGTCAAGCATTGCCTCAAAGAGACGCCGCGGCGATGTCCTCTCTTCAATCATACAGCACAACGATGACAAGGGTAACCTTGATGATACGGAGATTATGGCGAACGCTAGTCTCTTTATCTTGGCAGGAACCGAGACAGTGGCGACATTGCTCTCTGCCGTGACATATTTGTTAACGCAAAACCCTCGAGTTTTAACTAAACTAGCCATTGAGATTCGTGGTAATTTTTTGGACGAAAGCCTACTTACAATCCAGAATCTCAACAAATCGACCTATCTGACAGCTTGTATAGAAGAAGCCCTACGGTTGGTCCCCCCGGTACCTGAGGGGCTTCCTCGGGTGACTCCTTCGGAGGGCGAATCAATCTGCGGTCACAGGGTACCTGGCGGGGTAATACACATCTGAATTCTGATGGTATCTGTCCCTAACTGACCGCTTCGTAGGTGGCAGTCCAAGTGAGCACTTTGGCGGCGAACTGGTCAACGTCGAATTTCACCAACCCTCTATCATATTGCCCCGAACGCTGGCTAGAGATCAAACCTGCCCATAGTACATCCGATAGGAAGCAAGCATCTCAACCTTTCTCCACCGGTCCGCGAAATTGCATCGGCCAATCGTAAGTCTCATCTGAGCATCGCTGGAAGCCAGTTATGCTGATCAATGACACCAGTCTGGCAATGTCTGAAGTGCGGCTCATCATTGCGAGAATCATCCGACGCTATGACCTACAATGCGTGATGCCAAGTTCATGGATAGACCAGCCAACCTACCTACTCTGGGAAAGAAAGCCTTTGCCGGTCAAATTGATACCAGTAGAGCCCCAAGGAAGCAATATTGGAAACCGATAAGCTGCACAAGAACATTCAGGATGATTGCTAAGCACCTTCCCACATTTACGCGCTGGCCTCTCAGAAAAAGGGACTGCGCAAAAAATCGTTGAAATAGGGTGATACATACAACTACAATTAACGCTTTTCTAGCGTCGTACACATATCGCAAGACACAATACATAGCAGGTATAGACCTCCAGCCGGTACTAAGATTGAAGGTTTCCGGGCTAGGCGGTGTTCACTACTCATTCAACGCAATACGTCAAATAAACTCTCAACCATCCATCCATTTATTCAAAAAAATAAATAAGAATGTAGTGTTATCCAGTTAATTCAAAAAGCGATCAGTAAGCCGCAAAATCGTCGAATGAAAGCAGTCCTTCAAGTACCGACCGACCATCCCTTAATCGAAAGCCAGCAATCATCCCTTCCATCCAATACCCTATCCATAACCACCATAGTCCGAGGTGGAAGAATAAGTCCCTCGTTTCTCATCTGTGGGCGTATGCTTAAAGTATACGCAACGGAGAGCGAAGATGGGCGCAATGTCTGAGTAAAAGCAAGATGGTATGACGGGTGCTAAAGGACCTTACTCTACCATCATCGCTCTATTACCCTTCCCTACTCAAGCGTTGGCTTAGCGCTCGGGGAGTTATGTGGGTAGGCAAGGCGACCTGTAATATCAGGACACCCGATGTGCATTATCTGATCATCACTACCAAATAGGGCGTTCTTTCCACCAACGACACGATCTCTCCAGTCTTGTCTTCGCTTCAACAGTATAGACCCTTCCTCCACAAACATATCTAACAACCAATCTCCAACCTCAGGAAACATTCCATATAAAGCCCCAAACAATCTCACACTCTCTACATCCGTAGTAAAATCAGCGATTGCACTACGCGTCCCAGCACGGAACGATATCCCACATCCCCACATCGGCTGATTTACCTTCCCTGACAAAAAAAAGCCGCACGCGTTTACCACCAAAACGAAGGAGACCTTTGGTTTGGGGGAAACCTGGCTGATGCTGAATGATAGCTTGATATTCGTCCGAGTTTCACATCAGCAAAAGACGATAGTTAAGCGAGAAGGGGCTCTTTGTGCTGCGTTGGATTAAGGAGCGCTTCATTGACACGTCGATGGAATCAGCAAACAACTGCAAATGTTACTCAACAATAAGTCGCGTAGCAATAGGGTCAAGTCCCTGATGTTAATCCTTGGATTCAATACTATCTATATCACAATGGCGTGCCGAAGCAGCCAAGCTATGTAGCCATCATCCCATGAAGCCAAACACATGCAAGAAAGCCAAGTGGGCCTATAGCTCACAATGTCGTCAGAAAGAAAGTGTCCGAGGCATATGCAAGTACTTTTTTGCCAGACGAAATGTCTGAAAGTCTAGTAGTCGACAGCTTGTGGATGAGTAAAAAGTGTATGTCGTAACATGAGAAGCCGGTCGGTATTATGTAGCAGATGCAAGAATCGAATGGTCGAAAGAGGCGGACGCCGGGAATGCAAGCGCCTGATCTGGGGGGAATAATGGTGAGAATATCGTATCGTCGTCGTCGAAAAAAATTCTGTCGTGTGCAAATGCCAAAGCTATCCCTGCCAGTTGACAGTCCTTCCCTTCCTGGCCAGCTTAGCCAAGCGGCCCATGCCTTTACCTACTTTATCCATTGAACGCCAAACCGCCTCGGTGTGCCCTAATCCAGGCATATGCCAGGGCAGTTGTGAAATCAAAAACTTAAATGCATCTGTCCTAAACGTCAATCATCTCTGCATCATCCGCAAGGATCTCATCTGCTGGTCCCCAGTTGCCTTCGAATATGGTTGCACCTGCTCGTCTCCTGGTCTCGGCCCAATGGACTCCTGTTGTCGAAAGTATCTGCTGTACCACGGGGCGATTGGCTGCTTGGGGAGCAATCATCCATCGCACAAGATTGTCAAGTGCTTCTGGATTGTTTGGATCAACCATGAAGGCAGGCGGTTGAGCAAGTTCCCCTGAACGGTAAAGGGCGAACGGACCGTTCTTCATTTCGAGGTCACGCTTGCGGCGAAGGAAATTGGGGGACCCAAAGTCATCGTCACCAGAATCCGATCCGTAGAAGTCCTCGAGCGATTCGTGTTGGGAAAGTGGCTTGCCCGAAGAGTCTCGAAGTATGTTGCTGGTCTCAGAGCTCCACGTCAGGCTTGGCACATCGCTCATGTCTCCGCTTCGCAACCGTTGCCAAGAAGCTCCATTGTCTGGGAGCATGACATTGCCCGCAATTTCCAGCATGATCAGTCCAAGCGCAAAAACATCTGCTGGCTTGTCAAAATGGCCCATCAGTATTTCCGGTCCAATGTACTCTCGGTCGCCTTCTCCATCTATGCCTGGCTGAGCAGGCCAGCGAGTTGCCATGCCAAAATCGGCAATCTTCAATACCCCTTCGAATGTGATTAAGACATTAGCTGGCTTGAGGTCCAGATGGATGAATCCAGAATCATGGATGTGCTTGAGACCCTGTCTATGCGTCAGCATACTTCAAGTGAAATATAATTACAACTCACGAGGCAAAGCTCAAGCATAATCTTCCAGATTCTGAAATCATCAAGCCGGGCCTTGCGCCCTACTTGATCGAGAAACATGTCCAAGCTTCCCTCTTCGCAGAATTCAGTCTGTATGTACAGGTGATTCTTAGCCTCCCAACTGTCAAAAAGCTGTACCGTGTGATCTGAATGTCCGAGTGCCTTCAACGTGTTGACTTCTTGAAGCTTGCGTTGGCGATCTTTTGGGCCAATGAACGCGTTCCGAGATTTTTTGACAGCCCAGACTCGGTCTGGCAAAGGCGTCCTAGGCGAAGTACGGCTCAGCGGAATCGAAAAGTAGCTGCGACTGCTTCGGAGCTCTTGCTTTTGCGTAACCTTGTAGACCTGTGAAAATTCTCCCGTGCCGATCAAATCAACCTTGTCGAACTTTGAAGTTAGGACCGAATCAACTTCGACTGCTGCTGGTGCATGAGAAGGTGTCATGCTGGCCGTTGATAAGTTGAATAAGAACGACGAGTCTTTATGAGTGGTTGGCGTTGCTGGAGGACACGGCGCAGTACTACTCGTCGACGCAGTCACTGGGCGCCCGTTCCCCTCTGCGTGTGCGGAGATGGAAAGTCCACTAGGATCTGGGGGTATCATACTCTCCCGTGGCGTGTGAGGGGAAAGATGCCGGTGTCGAATATTGAGAGGGCTTGCTGGAGAGAGAGGACTTGTTTTAGCTTTCGATCTATGTGACAAGAAGGCTGGAGCAGAGAAGGAAGTCTTGCTGAGGGGTGTCGGGGATTTGGAATTCCGCAACAAACGAGAATGGGTGAAAGAAAGAGTCATCGTGGAAAAGCTTCTGAATCCTAGAGCAGCCAATGGAGAGTCGTCCATTAAGCCGCCACAGTCTCCATTCACACTACCAGATGGTGTCCCAATTGGAATGGACTTACAATTCTGCTCGTCTTGGTGCGATTCAGTCTTTGCACCAATATCAGACCGCAAACCTGGACTGAGAATATCATTTCGCGATGCGCTTGCTCTGAAGGGAGTCTGTTGTGCGTTGCCTAGTCCAAGAACCTGCTTTGTCGGAGTTGGAGGGAATTCACATTCGACGCTGGACTGGCTGTCTCCTTGTCTTGGTGGTGACTGGAAGTTTTCGTCCCCCTCGGCGCCGAGGAAGCTAACACGTCGAAAATTGCCACCATTGCCAAAGCTGCTGCCAAAAATGCTGACACCTTTACCGAACGTTCGGGGTGCAGCATGAGCGGTGTGGGTACTGAATGGGGTTGATGGCGTACCGAATGAATGCCTGGCTTGATGAGCTTTGACGAAGTTGTCCTGACGTGGGACCGTGGGAGAAGATATTTCTGCGAGGCTGTGGCGTTTGCAGGGTGTATCTGGCATTGAGGTCTTACTTGCGCCAAAATTGTTCTGCGGTTCGTCCATGTTTTTATGACGTTTCGAGATCAGGCCAGTCGACATAAATGCCGCAGGCAGAGGTTTGACTAATTTGTAATTTTCAGGTGTTGCGAAAGCAGTCCCTGAAGATGTCTGAGTCGATGACTCGCCGTCGTGAGAACCAGGTCGTGGAGCCCCTACAGGAAGCGACTTTGAAAAGTCGACCAGAATTCGCCGCTTTTCAGGCTGCCGTATCGGAATGTGGGTGGGCGAATCTTCTGCCATGCTCGAATTAGAGGTAGATTGGCTGATCGTCCGCGACAAAGGGTGCCGCAGTGGCTGCGATGTGTTGTTTGAGCTGTTCTGCTTTGCGCTTTGCTGGGACATAGGATGAGCAGACGCATTCGGAAGGCTGCCTTGAGAAGAAAACGGGCTGTCATGAGGCACCAAAGGGGGCAAGACGCTATCAAGAGACATTCGGAACCGGCTTTTGTGGACAGCCTGTCCGGGAGTGGCGAAGTCGAGCGCAAGGTCGGTATTTGGCTTCGATCTGGCGAATAAGGGCTTGTCGTGTCTCTGCTGCAAGGTCGTCTTCCGTAACGATGATGTTCGTTTGGGGAGCGCAGACAAGTGCTCAGCCCGACCATTTGTTTCCGTCTCCATGGCTGAATCCATTGAAGATGTCTCATCACGTCCACTAAAAGCCGCTTCATGATCGAAGATGTTGAAGTCTGCGCTGAACATTCCCGCATGTAAACTCCTTCTCTTCCTCGATGGGCTTCCCAGGTTCGCCGGATCTAAATTCATGATCCCATCGCTTCTCTTCAACGGGCTAGATTTTACTCCCCAGCTGTTCCCTTGCTCAAACCTCGCAGTCGCACGAGCTGGCGCAAAAGGACTAGCCTCTTCTACAGGCGAGCAGGGTTTGAATATAACATCCGGTACCAGATCCCCCATCGGGCTGACACTGCACTCCATTCTATTCTCTTGATCATCGCTAGAGCCTGCAGATGACCGAGGCGTCGCATTACCGTGATCTGTAGACTCGCTCAGCGTTCTCTTCCTTGGGCTTCGCTGATTACTGTTGGAGCGTGGAGGATTGCGCAATGGACTAAGCTTGCGCGTAGCGGGACGAATCTTTCGTGCGCTGTGCGGATAAGGCGCAGCTAATGGAGAGAGAGCGGGGCCATGTGATTGAGTAATGATGCTTGCGGAGAGCGATCGGTTCGGTGGCGGCTCTCTTGACGGCGAGAGCGGAGAGCTGGGCGAAGGCGACGCTGATTTGGAGGTCACAAGGCGAAACTTAGATGGCGATCTAGTCAGTCCTTTGGATGGCGACCTTGACAGCGAATGCCGTAGCTGTCTGAAAGCTGAGGCTGGATCCACATGGTGCATGTGTGTTGGCGATGGTAAATGTAGGGTTCCACCCACATCACCAGATGGTGAGTAAGAGACCATACTGACGTATTGCCGGATCGCGGATTAAATGAGCAGAGTATAGTGTAATTGATAAGTGTGCGGAGTCTCTGATGAAGAAGTGATTGAAGTCACACAAGGTTGTGTGGGTCACTGGCTTTATTGACCTCGATGCCGATTCCAACGATCCGGTGGTTTCGGATGGAGCTTTGTTATGACCTAGTTCGTACACAAACAAGCTCTTTTGGTGTACGCGTTGAGACTTGTCGCAGTCCGCTGGAATGCTCTAATATGGAATGTGTGATTCTCCACTCCTCACCCCCGCGCAGGTTTCCCCGGCCAATCACCCCATCCACCACTGTGAGCGCAAAGGCTTGCACGTTGTGTCATGTACTGATGCAGTTAGGAAGATCCCGCTCTGCGGCGCTGTGAGGGCGATGCTGCGCAGTGGCGGTCTTCCACGGACAGGGTGTTTTGAGGGGCCCTGGCGCTGATTGCTTCCTGGGAGAGACAGTGCTTGCTCGGAGCGGAGTGGCTGAGACAGCGACTCTGGTTGCGAAAGCTGTTGGCTAGCTGTAGATGTGATGTCGTGGGCGCCTAGGGAGATGATGGATGATGATGTGACGTGATGTGGCCATGTCATTGAAGTCGACCACGCGTTCGAGTAAACAACATGGGCGACGGCAGCTTGTCCCGTTTGAGAGTAGTCGCGACTGTGACAGGCACGACAGGCAATCGTCTGTCCGAGACGCATGGGACGATGACTAATCTCGGGAAGTTTACTCCGCACCTCTCCTCCAATAAGAATTGCAGCATCGATCTGCCGCCAAGTGATAATCAGGGTTAGGGTTAGCTGAAAAGCGACTGCCAGCCTGTGTGTTTTGCTAGACCTTCAGAATCAAGCATCTCAGCACAATATTCGATCATGATGCTGTACCATACGTTATTGTACATTTCCCCCCTTGCTTGAGGGATCATGTCGCAATGTGGATCTTATGCCAAGGCAGAGGGCGGAGTCTAATGAGAAACACACTTCTTGGTCCAATTGAGTGCTTGCCATATGTGACGGTGCGCAGGATTTGCTGTACACTCAACGGCTATCTCATGGGAAATGCTATCGAATTTGAGCTGCCAAAAATGGTAATGTGTCCGTGCGGCCAATGCTGTGGGTCCACCGCCAATATGACTATACGTTAATCGAGGTACACCAGCTCCAAGATGTTCACCGTAGTGGCAGATAGCGCCACTTTATGCCACTATTCTGGTCTCTCTGGCAAGGGCTTTACGCTCATTGGAAAAGCAACTCCCTGACACATCAAGCGCAAGCAGGGTGTGGGCGCTTGAATGGACGCTTGTTTCCAACTACAGCAACATTGTCTGGCGCAAGATTCAAGGTTTGATGATGAGCAAACATTGCATGAATTTGAACTGTATTCGCACTGACAACGCAAGAGTTCGTTACTTGCAGAAGATGTAACTCCATTGCCGCAAAATGCAAGAGCGTAAAATACGAGGTCCTAGCGCCAAGCCTTGCATCTATAGCAGGTAGGTACATATATCTTCGTTCGGGTACCCCGTTCCTCTTCTATTTCTTTCAAGAACGCCATAGCACGAAAGCATGATCATGCGCGCTGCAAACCCACTCAGCGTCACACTTGTGGTACAGCTCCTTTGGTGGATTGGGCATGTGACATGCTCAACCGATCTCCGCAATTCTAGCACCACTGTTGAAGGTCAACGGGAACAATGCACGGATTCAAGAGCATGGACTGCTGGGGTTCTCCACCAGCAACATTGCATTATGGCAATTGATGACATCTACCTTGACGCCCAAGCCCGCCGAAGTCAGACATACGAATTTCTATCGCCTGGAACCAAGCCAACCACCAAGCTGCCAAAAATAACCCTGCCCAAGAAGTACACTGTTGGTGAGCCACTCTCTCAGTGGTGGGAATGGACACTGGGAGCCTTTGTTGATGGCGACCAGGTACTTGTGTGATCGCAATTGCTATGCTTGATACTTTTCGTCCCGGAACCTTGCCTGGATCCACATCGCGTACTTATACGTCGTCGGATACCGCGATGTTTGAGAACGCTTGGGATGCCGCCCTGCGAGTCGATTTCGCCTGTCTACAAAACAGACCACAACAGATGGGCTGGACATACATGGGTAAGTAATTACGGTAATTCTGGGGTCCGAGCGCTTCTGTTATTGCGACTCAGTACGGAGCACGGTTAACGTACTAAAATTTCTTCTCAATCCTAGGTCAGTATCAAAGCATCGGTGTGTTCATTTTCGGTCAGGGATCGCTCCAAGATCGGCTTATCACGAATATGGTGCAGCTTTCAACAACTCAGTTCCTCGAAAGCTCCTCCTCCGAATGAGCTACATTTGATGCTTCAACCATTCTCTGTTCCTGCTCATAAGTTATCCGGTAATCGTTCGTAGCAGCAAACAGGGACTAAAGAAATTCATGGTTGAAAGGTTCCCCGCGTATGTCTTGTATAAGCCTTTGGCGTCTGTCCATGGGAATCTGGATCTCACGTCCTCGATAATCAAACTAGGCTACGAATTTGCGTCAATCAGGACGTGCGATCGATTTTCGCCCACTGGCCTAGAAAGAAGAATCCGTGCGATCGTATTCAGAGCACCTGACCTTTCACCAGCCCCAAACAACCGTCTACAGCATTGCCAGTATCATTCTTAAAGATAAAGATCTCTCCCCCCATAGCCCAAAATTGGTACGCCGCGACGCCGCGAGGACAGATTCCGGCCATCTCGCCGCTACCACCATCGGCCTGAAGCTCTTAAGGACCAACCCCTCACTACCAGCAGCCGCGTCCTACTCCTCCACTTTCAGTACTTGAACGTATAGCTAGCCGACTTTCCAGCACACGGACCAGCCGCCATACCGTTGCAAAATACAGCCATTGTGATGCCAGGCTCGCTGAAAGAAACTTGTTTAGGCCGGAACCAACCGTAGCCTTTGCCAACATTACGACGTTAGGGTCGAGTGGGATACAGCATGAATATAAAGCACCGTCCAAGATCCAGATTTGGATAGCTCGCTGTGCGGAAATGGGGTTCGAAAATGTGAGGACCGTTGCCAGGCTCGCGGTAGCGAAGATGAAGGAAGACAGATGTAGGGAAAGGAGTGTTTGCACGGTCAATAGAAAATAAATCTTAAAGGATGAAGTAGAAAACCTCCATCTTCCAAACCGTCGCGATTTGATTCTCGGAAGCCTACCCATATCTCCACCTTCATTGACAAGTAACAGCACATCTCCAAAGCGCTAGATCCACTTTCGCGAAGACCTCTACACGTGTGGATGATACTCGTTATTGACGATGCGCCTACGGATCTCTGGACCCTACTTTAACATGCATTGTATGGGCTTGCATACCCGACTTGCGCCGACGCAGGTACAGCATACTTGCATCGGGAAGAAGCGTCGTTGCAGCCGGTACTGTATTCGGAAGCAGTTGATGCGCTTCAAACCCTGGCCGCACTGACGCTTGTTAAATGGGTTGTGGTCGCTCTTTATTGTTATGCCTTTTTGTCTAAAATTCAACGTAGAATAAGGTGGACACATCTTACACTACCACCCCTTATCCACCGACTATCACTTTCCGATCGTGTTGGCGATCCGTCCGTCCACGACCTGAACGTAGAGCGAAACGACGAGACGATTCTGCGTTTCCACGGTATTGAAGAAGCTGTCATCAGTACATCCCTCGATGATCAGCATTGGCGCCGCAATGACGAGGATATCTGCGATAACCCTGAAGAGTGTCACTGCAAACGTGACGGTGTCAAACCCGAGGCAGCCGTCTCGTCCGCTTTTGGCACCGGGGATCGCTCCAATCGACGTGACAAGAGAAGCGTTTTCGAGGTCGTACTGTGGGTATCGGCTCAAGCCGAACTCGGACATCGTCACCGTGGCGGAGAGCGTCACTACGTGAGGGATAGCAATGGGAACGCACGCTTGCCGATAGGAAATCTTCAGGATCGCCAGGAGGGCATCAACCGAGGCTCGCGTGAGGCTGGAGCGGTATGGCAACGTACGGCGCTACCGGCAACCGAGCCTACTTCCCTACTAGCATGGCAGAACCAATTCGCTATCGGCATATCATCGTGATTTGGGAACAACACGGTCTCGTAGTAATCGCAATGCCTTAAGTCACGGCGCTAGGGAGGGTCGTGCAATGTATGGCCATGCCTTCCACGATCGGGGAAGATTTCATTATCAGTCACCCAATGCGGATACACTCGACAGCACTGCGACCGAGGGCGATAGCTCCAGCGGTAACGATGATGGCTCTCTCGAAAATATCCACCTGCCGCCACTGATTCGGGGTGGCGGCCGGCGAAGCTATGCACGAGATGAGAAATGTGGCCATGCAACGCATGGAGAGTGAGTAGAGAACAGTAGATATGTGGGAGATGATCTTGTTGCTGCCAAAACGGGCCGCTGGCCTCCTCAGTATCGGATTCGTGGAGAGTGTGGTCGTCGTGTACGGGGCGCATCTATCTTCGATATTGATGAGATCGATAGCGGACCGGAGAACTTAAGGGTGACCGCAGCTAATGGTACCGCCATGGCCGAAAACCCTTTCGCAGGAGTTGATGGTCGAGATCAAGAGAATGTTGCACCAGGTCGAGCCCATGCACTCGAGAGCCATTCCCGTGCCATGACCGACGGACCTAGGACCAACTTTCGAAGCCAGGATCAAGATGGTGCTACAGGCAGCCCTCGACTATCGAAAGCCGAGAGCGATTATGCGCGTGCACCTGTGCCCTCGCTCTACATCCCAAGCCCCCAAACTCATTTCATTGCCGAAGATGCTGTTCCGCGCCTTCCCAACCCTCCACAACCTCTCGCGACACGGACGAAGACAGTGTCATTGATACCCAGCCATGGAGCTCTGAGTCTCAATCATCGACCTCGACCCTGCGTAGCTCATCCCCCAAAGCCGAGTCCGGACGCGCAGGGCCAACCGCAGGCCCATCTGATAACCATGATGGTGCTGCATTCAGACGACTACGGGCGCCGGAACAGCAGACCGGACGAACATTGCGACCGCTGCTGGAGGTGACGTGCATCGTGGGATTTTATCCTGCGAGCGCTATGCTGGACCAGCAGGCTCGATGATGGAACCGGTCGTGGCTATGTGTGGAGTTACTCACAGATCACTTCTGGCTGAAGCGACGCGCCTACGACACGGCCGAAGAAGATGATGATTTTATCCTGGTTGATGGCGAGGTGGAATTGTAGGACGTGGGATTGTACAGCGTCGGCTGTGGATGGGACGGGCGAGTGAGTCTGGTAGTGAGGGAGTGGAAAGAAAGCCGCTCGGTGCATGTGAGTCGAGAATGGCAAGCGCGAAAGGAGAAAGGGGCGAAATTGACTTTTGAGTATTGGGAAAGGATGAAGGGTGAAGTGTCACAAGAGTGAGAATTGCAAATCGAGGCTTGAAACGCGATATGCTCTCAGGTAATAAGATTGAGAATAGTCCCTTGCAAGCAGTGGCATTCTTTACCGTCTCGCGCACCTACCTCACCGCTTCTTTCCCGGCGACGATCTTTCCAACCTCGATCACGGTCAAGCAGCACTATAGTTGATCAAACGTTTAGTCAGCACCGCCAACCCCGTCAGCACAATCTCGTCCATCAATTCTCCGTCACACTCATGCCCTGCCTTCTCCCGCAATAACTCAATGGTTGCAGCCTTAGTCATGGACCAGGAAGAATGCGCGATCCTCGCCACCGGCATCGCCGTCTCGTCCAGCAGCACCATCTTGAAGTAATCCCACTTAGTCTGGCTCTGCCACGTCAGTTTCGCCCAATTGTGTGCTGGAGAGTCGTAGGTGAAGCCGTCTTTGAGTGCGCCGCGGGAGGTGAGGGCGATGGTGTGGTTCCGGTTGTGCAGGGTTGTGTCGATGCGTGAGGTGAGGGAGTGAAAGCTTGCTTCGCCGATCGGGGCGGGAGTTGGCTGTTGGGAAGAAGTGGAAGAGGGAGGCAGCATGATTATCTGGGGCTTTGGTGTGTGGCATTCGAGACGGTAGAGCTCGATTTGTTGATCGCTGTCGAAGATGGAGGCCTTGCGCCATTTCCAATTGTCGAATTTGACGTGGAGGGTGCGTATTTCGTTGGGAGGAGAGATATGGTCGCTCCGGCCTGTCGCTGCCGTTTCTGGTGTCGCTTGCTTGTTTTGTCCTTCGAACATGTTGGATTGGCAATTGAGATGATTGAATGATATGGTAGGCCAAGCAGGAGAAGACTGTTAGGCTAAAATCATGCGTATTTGAGACTTGATGCGTCCTAGCATAAAGGTCCGAGAGATGATCTTGTCCTTCTTTAAAAGTCAAGGAGGTTGAAGAAAAGGCGTGGTTTGGTAGGGTTTACATAGCTCCAAAGCAATGATATGCATCTGCTGCACTGCCATGCTGTGTCAGACCTATCGCTCAGGCTGATAAGCCAAGCCTTAATAATTGCAACTGATCGTAGGCTTTGTAAGATCATCGCGTCTCATCTGCTACCCATGAAAGGTCCCCGCTCGAGCGGTGAAAGGATGACTGTTAGGGGGCGTTGTGAAAGATTGGTGGAGCCTCGGAGCGCTGCATATGACCGTTTTGGGACTAGTGCTTCCACTGCCGAGGCCTAGCGCGATATGCAGAGCACAGCCGCCAAGTGCCGTTGACGTAAGCGCTCGCTAGCAAATTCCCGGGCCCTTCCGATGAGACTAGCTGAGTACGTAATGGAGCCGATGCTGCTGACGCGGAAGTCGTTGCAATCGTTTGATGAGCCTGTTCCACTGATGTCCAGATCAGGATGTACTGTGCGCTGGAGGTGTTACGAGGCTTTAGCACACGGGTCTACTAGCTGGCCACCGGACAATCCTTCTGATGCCTGGCGTGCCTTCTGGTCGTGGATGTGAGCAGTGCAGGAAGCAGAAAAAGAAAGTACTGTGAATTCTCAAGCTTGTCCCACCGCCCCGCTAATCATAGGTTAGTGTGTAGCAGCTTCTGCGCGTTGCCAACGGTGCGCCCGTTTGCGACTTCAGTGTGTCGGTCTTGGACAGCAAAGGTAGGTCGATTATCGCGATCTGTTGCGTCTTCCCGCCTTGGTCGCTTCCACAGGACATATGTGACGCAATGGGAGTGTTGTGATGTTGCTTGCAATGCTGTCTCTGCTCTGTGACATCCTTCAAACCTTGATTCATGAAGCATGAAGTGCACTGTCAAGGCTCCTACGAGGTTCCCCATGCCTGCCAAAGCGCACTGTGTCGACGGGCTTATCAATGCTGACTACACTTTGTCCATTAGATTCAAGTTTGTCCAAGGCAGCCAGACAGCTATTGTTCCGAGGGTCGCCCGAGCTACGCCCTCCAGTGCACCTTCAAATGAAAAGTCCCATCTTACGTCCGCGCTCATCGGCCTTCTTGACCCTTCTGTTGGCATCGAAGTGAATTTGCTGTTCAATTTTGGCGGCTTTATCATAGACATTCCCCGCAGACTTGGAAGCAACGCAGCCCTTGATGCAACCTCGGATGCCTTCGTGGCCTCTTTCACGGGCTTCAGAAGTGGCAGGAGAGAACCCGATACGAAGGTTCTTAGATTGCATGGGAAGGCATTGAAAGCTTTGCGGAGCTGTCTAGAAGAGCGGACCACGGCTCAAGCGCCCGAGACTTTGTGTGCTATACAGCTGATCATGATCTATCAGGTCTGTAATTCAATCTAGCTAGAGTGTCAGCCTCAGACTTACGATTTCCACAGTCCTTTCTTGGCACAACGTCGTGCGTGAGCCATTCAACCGGCGTCGCTCAGATTCTGAAGAGCAGAGGCTTTGCTGGCCCACGCAACACTTTCGAAGAGGTCATCCTGCTAGCGCAGCGAGGCTCCGTGGTACGACTATCTCCCACAATTCGATGAAGAAATTTAAACCTCTGGATAGGTTGTCGAGGCTTTGACGAACGATAAGGTCACACTTACCAAGCGCCAATGGACCGAGCTTGTCACGAATCAACTTGATACTCAAAGCCTTGATGGTCAACTGCTCCGCATCCTGGCACAAGTGCCAGACTTGATGCAGCGTGCCCGAAGTGTCATGAAAAGCAAGACCATTAATTACACAACACTCGCGCAGTTGATGGAGGAGGCGAAAGGGCTCTGTGACAACGTTCTGCCTTTCCTTGGGAAGACTCGGGCATACCTACACGAGAATGATCTCTCTTTACTCTCCATCCATCATGGTCCCTCATACGGGTTGTTAGCGACTCACGCCTTTCGCTTGCGATCCTATGGTTGGGCTCTGACGGTGAGCATCATTGTATATCGCGTTGCTGAGAGTCTCGATTTGGAAAGACAAAAACACAAGGAACAACTGCACTACCTCGCACAAGAAATCATCAAGGTGGCGGAATCCTCGGGACGATACCGTCCACTGGGATCAATGTACCTTATCCTTTCCTTGTCCGCAGCTCACATGGCGACCGACAACATTACGATTCAAGCTTCATCCGTGAAATGGCTGGAAGATTATCGAACGGACTTCTCTGGACCAAAGACGAAGCCTCTCACAACCGAGATGACGTGGCTTAAAGAACGCTTCCTTCTTAGGGAGAGGCGCGCGTATGATGAAATCTATGATAGTTGTATCTGAAATTTCCATTATTGGACGCCAAGACCGCCGCAGCACTAAATTCCGAATATTGATGGCCAATCCAGACTACTGACAATTGAGATCGAGACTGATCACAACCGAACCTGAATGCAACTTGAAGATCCATGCTCGGCAGTCTTGCAAGCCGTGGAGCGGTTAGGAAAGCAAAGCTGACCGCCTGCACGCTAACCCAAATGGGCTCAATGCAGCGCTCAGTACAGTAATCACGCATGCACCTTGACCCGAGCGCGGCCCTTCTCTGAAAGTGGATGAGAACATTAACTCCTCACCGGGCAAGAACGCCAGCACCACAATGCTAAGCATGCTGATCCTGATAAATGAAGTGTCCTCCCAATTCAGCCTCAGCTGAATATTGCGAGTCACCGTACATAAAGGCAAGCACCTTCCTCAGACGAGTGCTCCTTCAAGCTACCCATGCTCTTGATTTCTTCCCATTGAACATACAGCTATTGGCGCCCTCTTCGTTATGCTTCACATTTTCTTCTGTCTCATTAGTGCCACCCTCGCAATTCCCTTCACGGATTATCGTCATTTGGACTCGGCAGCCATTAGGTTGACGCATTCTTCTGATTATACGAGATTGACAAAGCGCAATGACTCCAGCCAGATTAGCTCCCTGGCAGGACCATCCTACAATGCTGTCATCCGCCCCACGAACCAGAATGTCCAATACTGCATTGAAGTTCACTTCAATGAGATTCCTCGCTATCTCCTCGTCGACACTGGTAGCGCCGACACTTGGATGATTGCATCCGACTTCCAATGCCTAGACGCAGCTGGCTCTCCTGTTCCGACCTCCGCATGCCTTCTCGGAGATCCTTATACTGGTCCCCAGATCCCACAAATCGGAAACGATACATACTACCAACTCTATGGAACAGCCGAGACATTCGACGGTACCTTCGGATACGCGAATGTCACCGTTGCCGGCCGCTCAGTCCAGAACCAGAAGGTCGCGCTCGTAAACCGTGGATACGCGCTTGGCGATCAAGTCCGCAGTGGCGTCTTTGGCCTGGCCCCTGCAGCAGTTGGCGCCCTCTATGAGAACGAGAATGCAAGCACCACTCCCCCGAATGGGACTGCTACACCCTACAAAACTGTATTTGAGAGCATGTATAGCGACCATGCGATTGGGAATCAGCATTCTGTCGCGCCGTTCTTTTCGCTGGCGCTGGAGCGTGGTGTTGAGGGAGGGTACATTGCGTTTGGCGGACTCCCACCCATTGAGATGTCTGCGGAAGACTTCGTCTTCACTCCGTTCCAGGGTCTCAAATACCTCGGCCGTGAAAGACCTGAACGATACTACCCAATCCAGCCACGAGGATTCGAACTCGATGGTGTGAAGCAAGCAACCAGCTACAGGGCTATTGTCGACAGCGGCACATACGCTTTGCGTCTGCCTCAAGACCTTGCCGATCAGGTCAATGCAGCTTTGTAAGTACTCCCTGCCCCCAGCCCTTCGACGCACCACAATACTCAGACCACTCCCTCCACACAGCAACCCTCCCGCCATCTACAACAAGACGTTGTCGCTGTATGCGGTACCCTGCAATGCCACGCCACCTACCTTCAGTCTCGACATTGGCGGTAAAAGCTTCACGATGCATCCTAACGACATGTTTCTCCCCGTCTCCCTTGGTGAGACGTGCGCCACGAGCTTCACCAATGGATTCGAGGTTGGATCCACATACGAGGAGGGGTTCTACGCTATTGGCGCTGCGTTCTTGCATAACGTGGTTGCCGTGTTCGATGTTGGAGGCGGTGGGATGCACTTTGCTGTGCACGAATACTGAAACTACACTTTCAGTGAGCGACCAAGCGAGATATCCAAGCCTGACTGATGGGATGGGCTATCTTAAACTCATTGTCACAGTGACTGTTCATTTCCTCGAGTACGAATTATATTCATTTCAATCCAAATAGGCAAGCCACATATAATCTCAGCATATATTTCGCTGAAACATTATCCTTTCGAGCGATGCGATTATCTCCACTATACGATTCCCCCACCAAAATCCAGAAATCCTACCACTCCCCGCCCCTTCCACGCTCTTCCAGCACGTGAAAATCCACACAACATTGGTCAGGTCGCTCTACCGTCGGCTGAATATTCTGCCGGCTTTTACGTCGAAGCCTCTCATTTATGTGAGTAGTCGAGCGGTGTCCTCTGTCTAGAACAGCATGCACCATCTCACGACGATAAAGTGCCGCACACACACGCGAATGAGCCACATCCTCAGCGAACGCAGTCTTCACAACGCCTGAAAAGCTTGCGTGTCTCAACTAGGAAAACACATCGTTTTGATTCCAATTAGATCGCTGATCCTCGACCGCCCTGGCCTTTGACATTTCTCAGTGTACTGCAAACATCATTCGCAAACACGCAGATTGGGCTTTATAGCCTTGGTGTCGTTAGAAGGGAGCGGTGCGAGATAAAGAAGGGGCTGGGGGTTTTGGTTTGTGATGCGAATGCGAGTGCAATGCCGTTAGGGTTCCGACGGTTGGAATGTAAACGTGCACGTTTCTTCTGAGAAGGCATACAAGCATGGATACCTCTGGAATGTACTGATTCAATCCCAACACTTCCCCAACCCGTTTCAAGCATCACGAAGGGTCTTCCATCCACAATCATTTGTGCTTTAATTGAATCGTGACGACAGCATCAGTCTGCCTCTGTAGCCTCAACCACATCTCCTTCTCTAGTCACCCAACCGAAGTTCCCGTCGATGTTTAGCGCTCTATATATCCACAGCCTATTCCGGAGCGCGATGGTGGGAGCTCGAGAAGAGACAGAACACTGTCATGGGGGCGAGTTCGAGATGTTGACTTCGGAGCGTTCCAAGCCGCAATGGATAAGCTGGGAAGCGGTATAGATGAGGGTAAGAAGGCAGTGAGTGCTTGACGCCAACAACGCTTTCACTTCTTCTTCTTCTTCTTCTTCTTCTTCTTCTTCTTGCTCACGACACCGCTCCACCGACATCACTGCCGCAACCCATCAGCTTGCAGACAAGCTGCCACATCCCCGCGAACCCGGCCTTCTTACTCCCTCTATTCCGTTCGTGGAATTTGCCGTGATTGCGTGCGTGGTACGCCCTCAATTGCGCCTGTCGTTGCTGCGCGGGCGATTGGTTGGGATGAGGGAGAGGGTACGAGGCCGGTGGGTCGAGGCGAGGTTGGGGGCGGCTGTGATGGTGAGGGAGGGTGTGACTGCGAGGTTGCTGCTGTTGTTGGGGTGGTGGTGGTGGTGGCATTAGTCGTTATTTAGATGGCGCCTTGTGATGAAGCGATGTGGCTTCCTCGAAACTCGATGTTCTCTAAGCCAAGAGCCGATTGAGATAAGAGCTACGCTAAGATAAGGACGCGTCTCCCTCGCGTCTCCTTTGTACTATGAGGCTGCATGCACTCTCGGAAGAGCATTAACAGCATGCTGTCGGGCATTTCATATTACCATTGTTTGGAAATCCTTAGAAAATCTATACCATGCTTCCATAGCCATCTCGACAGCACCCTTACCCGTGCACCATGGCTATCATCAAAGTCAATGAAACGGAGCCTCGACAGCTGCAAAGCATTCCAAATATAATTGCTTCAGCTAAAAGAATCGTTGTCTTCACTAGAGCCGGAATCTCTACGAACCGTGGCATACCGGTAAGGTTCGCCTGTGTCGTTCATCCAGCGCTTTGCTCATTTCGTCTAGGACTTTCGCTCCGGATTGTACTCGTTGATACAAGCCCAACATGACGGTGTTCCTTCAAGCACAAGGTCTAGCAAGACCCTAGGGGGACGTGAAGGACCAGCAAGCTTGCTATTACCGACGAACACTAAAGGCAAAGACCTCTTCAACTTAATGATATGGAAGACCCAACCAGCACATCTACCTTCTATCGCTTCATCGCCCCACTCCGCCAGGCAATTCATGATGATGTCAAAAGAGCGACAGCTACTCACCGTTTCATACGTACCCTTCGTGACCGCTGCAAGCTCGTCAGGTGTTATACATAGAACATCGATGGACTGGAAGAGAGGGAGAGTATGTCCACCGACTTGGATAGGGGCAAAGGTAGCAGATCTAGGCTCTCCAAGAAGGCCATGATGCAACCGGTAGGCTCTTCTCCATTAACACCATATGGAAAAATGGATGCTGGCTGCCAGGTGGTCCAGCTACATGGCAACGTGAAGACTCTCAGGTGCACCCTGTGCCACCAGCTCTGCGAATGGGACTTCCTTGCCCACAATTCTTTGCTAATGGCTGGCGAGTCACCAATATGTCAGCAATGTGTGTTGACAGATAGTATACGGCAAGCTCAGGGAAAACGAGGAACGAAAGTTGGAACCTTGCCGCCCAACATCATTCTATACGGCGAAGAGCACCCGTCGGCAGACGCAATCGGTGACATAACCTCCAACGACCTCACTATGTCTCCTGAATTTCTTCTGATACTCGGAACGTCCTTGCATGTCCATGGTCTAAAGACTTTGGTGCGTGAATTCGCCAAGGCTGTCCACGCGAGACCCGGTGGAAAAGGGAAGGTGGTATTCATCAACCTCTCACGACCAGCGGAAAGTGTTTGGAAGGGCATCATCGACTATTGGGTATGCATGGACTGTGATGAAAGGGTCGCAGAGATGAGGAAATGCAGACCGGATATCTGGCAGGTGCAAGAAGAGTTGAGTTTGAGCATCAAGAAGAGGCCTACCAAGCTGCAACCAACACTCAAACCCTCCCCAAAGATCCCATCTCAGAAGTAAACATATAAATTCAGCAAACCATATCTAATCCTCATCTGTGACAGAATGGATCCGCTTTCTCAAAGAAAGACCAGTCAGATTAGCTAGATGGATAGCCGCATATCTTAGAGATGATGAGGATCCTTATCTGCCGGAGATCTAGTAGTAAGGGAGGGACATCAGACAGTATGTCGTAGCTGATTGGAAGGGTGAGGTGCTGAAAGACGAATTTTACTTGGTTGTTAGGGTATCAACAAAGCCCGAAAGCTATAGAGGTTAGTTTACATACTCTTATATTACGAAAACTTCTAGAGCAAGATCGATACAGGTGTGAGCGGATGATTTCGAGGTAGCCAGGCCTTAGCAGAAACCCTCAACGAGTGGTTTGCCAAGATATGAGCCCCGTTCATACTTGCTGATCACTTCTTGCTCTTTAATCACGAAGCGATCTCAACTTCAGCGCGGGAAGAGTCTTCACGATATCAAAGCTGGAGAGATCAGGATAGGATATAACGCCCGGAGAACGAAGGTTGTCAGATATTTGGCGTCTCAAAACGTGATAACTCAGGCGCTCTCGTGGACATCCTGAATCAGAAAGCCTTGCTCCAGAGGGTAGAATCTTCAGGCCGCGCAACAACCCGCTTCACTAGTCCTATGTCAGCACCCATGGACCCTTGAGCGCCCGCGTCATTTCAAACACCCATGGCTTCCCAATTGAATCTGATTCCGGGCATCGCTGCCTTCGGATGGATATGGCGGACACAGACGACTGCGACGGTTATGACTCGTGTCATGGTTGTGGGTCATGAGTCAACGGCTTCGCCTGACTTGTGAATCGGAGCGTGAGGTTCAAATTTGGGACATCGTAAAGTTGGCTGGAGGGAAGCTCGCATGGCTGGCTGAGCTGCAGTAACGTCCCAACAACGGGAGATGGTGCTGCGAAGACATTGGTGCATAGCGCAAATGGTACGACGAGGGAAGAGCAAACGCCGGTTTTGGTCTCGGTGATGAGTGCGAATCGAGCAACAGTCAGACCTCCATGGATGGCGCTGTGTATATGATTATGCTTAGACTCTGCCACATCTGTTCAGCTCTACAGAAACTTGGACATGCGATGAAGCGATCGAGTCTACATTCGCCATACGGTTGGTCCGTTAGACAGATGGAAGTGCACCTGATAGAAAATCATAAGTATGGCGAACAGACTGCTTTCCAGGAGTACTTAAGAACAAGTATTTGGCCAGGAAACTGCGCGTCTTCATTGGCGAACACATATTAAACTGCCTCAATCCTTGAGTCGGGGTCCATAAGCAGTTGAACGTCAATAGTGGACTGCTGAAACATATGCGTATCCTATCCTAGATACGGATTATACCACCAGATGTAGAGCGTATGATATCAGAAGAGTCTTGGAAGACGCTCTAGTCCCGGAAACAACGATAAGTCTCAGGTTCAAGCAATGACTAGATCTGGTCATCGAGAGTTACAAAGAGACAGAGCGTCGTCTGCAAATCTTTCTGACTGAGAGCCGCGTGCTAGTCTCGCTAGTGTGAGCGGCCGCCAAGCCTTAAATTGTACCAGCTACGGTTGACCATCAGCACTACCTAGACCACCTGCTTCCATGTGGGCCTATTGAGCGATTCTCGCTTTTCTCCATTCTATGTACATACTTGCCAGCTCTGCATTATACGATTGATTGCTCTATATCTGCCGTAATGTTTCATGCCACCTTATGTTCCTCAAGCAGCTTCCCAGAGCGTGTCTACTGCAATTCCTCTCACACTAAAAGCTCTTCCATCTCGAGACTGGGGTCAATCGAGCCACCATGCGGTTTCAACTCACGCGGGCAGTCTTCCGCCAGATAACGTATAATCAGCTACAATCAGGGACAGGATACTGGTTCTCACCTGCAGCACAACAATGCCTCCGAACACGGCGCGCCCCGTCCGTTCCCCCGATACCCAGACGCTTCTTCTTTGGCTTTTCTCGCACGGCCAAACGACAACCAAAGCCAAAGAATTACGCGTTGGGACAAGAGACAATGGTACACCTGAGCGATAGGCTGAGAACGGGAGTAAGGACCCAGCCGCCAAAGGAGCTAGCTCAGGCCTTTATTTTGTTCTTCAAGTCAAGACCAAAGAGAACACCAATAGATGATATACAAGCCCAACATGCTCTTACAACGTTTGAACACCTTCAAAAGACGGATGCAGACGATAAAGGCATGGCGCTGGTTGGCAGCGAAGAGTTGAGAATGGCACTCAATGTGCTTAAATCACCATCTACACGCTGGAGCTCCAAGACGCACAATAAGCTAGCAAGGGCTATATTCGCCGAACTACAAAACCGACGGGCAACACGCACTGACGATTTGGAGCCGCAAGTCGGACAAGACCAAGATCTTGTTCCTTTCATACATATTATGGCACTTTCAGGTGATGCTCTTTATGCCCGTGAACTCGTTGAAGTGCACTGGGATGACTGCCTGAAAGATACACCTACAACACCTTGGACCAATGTGTTACGGGGCTTGATAGTGGAGGGAAAGACCAGGCAGGTAGAGGAGACTGTCGAGATTATGCAGAAACGTGGGGTTCCTTTTGATTATAAGGTACACGAGACCATCATCGTCTACTTTGCCGGTCGAAATCAAGACATGGAAATGACAAAGAGGTGGTACAGCCATCCCATTGCGGGAAATAGACCTCCCACTCTGCGAGCGGATAGTTTCGTACTAAAGCTATGCATACAGAAAAACGAAATAGACTGGGGTGACGCTATCTTCAAATCCTTGCTAGAGAGACATTCTGGCGACAAGACAGTATGGAACATCATCTTCCTGTGGTCAGCAGCGAAGGGAAAAAGCGTCGATGAAATCGAGAGAATGATGCAAGTCATGGTCAGGAGGAGTGAGGATGAAGGAACTCCCTTACGGCCTGACATGGAGACCATCAATGGCCTGATAGAGCTCGCAAATACGAGGGACGATTCCTACAGGGCGGAAAGATATGTAGCTCTAGGTCAAAGATGGGGCCTCCAGCCCGACACCCACACATATCTCCTTCAACTTGACTATAGAATCAAAGTAGGCGATCTTGGTGGTGCCAGGACTGCGTACGCTCATCTTCAAGCCGAAGAAATTAAGGATGATGAGGATCTGCCCTTGGTTAACAAGCTTATCATTGCCCTGTCGGCGGAAAAGGTGCAGAATTATGACGCTATCATGGGTCTTGTGGAAGACCTGAGTGAGCGCAAAGCCCGCTTCGAGCCAGCAACGGTAGCCGCTCTCTCCTCCATCCATCTCCAGCATGGTGAAATGGATGACCTTATTGACCTTCTCAACACCCACGCTTTCCACTATGGCCTCGACCAACGCGCACTTATTAGCAATGTTTTGTTGGCACATTGTCTGGACTCGTCAACGCCCACCTCTCGCGCCTGGGATACCTATAACATCCTTCGGCAGACATTTGCCGAAATTGACATCCCCACCAGAACTACGCTGATGAACAGCTTCTTTAGTCGCGACCGTTCTGATATGGCCACCCATGTATTCGGCCACATGCGTCAGCAACAGATCAAATCGTTCCGTCCCACAGTCGCTACTTACGCACAATGCCTGTCTGGGCTCTCCCGTGCGCACGACCGCGAATCACTGAAGATAGTTCATAACATGATTAAGCTAGACAACGAGATCGAGCCTGACACACAACTATACAACGCGCTCATGCTTGGCTACAGCGGTTGTGGTTACCCAGATACTGCCTTGACTTTCTGGGAGGATATCCTTCATTCACGGGAAGGTCCCAGCTATGCCAGTATACAAATCGCATTGAGGGCGTGTGAGAGAGCTATCGAAGGTGAAGATATCGCGCGCGATATTTGGGCGAAGTTGCGAAAGCTCGAGATTGAGGTCACAAGGGAGATATACGCGGCATATGTGGGTGCCCTGGCTGGACAGGATCTCTTCGACGAATGCGTCGCACTAATCGATAAGGCTGAAAAGGAGCTCAGATATAAGCCTGACGCTTTGCTATTGGGCACCTTTTATAATGCTACTCGCGGCATTGAGGAAAGATCAAGGGTGAAAGAATGGGCTTGGAAAGCGTATCCGGCAGCATATGAGGACCTGCTGAAGTTTGGCACAATTACGATTGTGAAGCTGGATGAGGATGGTGAGGAGGAAAGATTTACACCCAAGGAATCTTATTTCGACATCGGCTTTATTGGCCGAGACGTGGAGCCTTAAGCTAAAAGGGTCGTTGGAGGGTTCGGTGTGAAGCAGTTGCAGATCCTCATCCATGGCTCTGCTGAGCATCGAAGGCGAGAAACCCCGGCTCCAACATTCTACCGATGTTTGACTCGCGACAACTGGCAGAACAATGTACCTTGAAGCCCGCTTTCCTCGAAGACTTGGCCTCTGAGAAAATGGGTTGGACGTTCGATTGAGGGCGCCCTCAGTACGAGTGATCAGAAGCAACAATCCAAATCTGCAATCGAAGCTGGGGCCGGGCAGAGATGTCTTTTGGTCAGCCGTCACGCCATTACGGTTGAAGGTCTTGCTCGTATCCTTGCGGATACTGGCGAAGGAGGATGTGGCTATCGCAGATGGAAGCAAGGCTGGGCGGAAGCCCAGAGGAAGTAACAAGTAGCGAGCGATCGGTGCTTGTGATTGGTTCGACGGGATGGGAGTAAGAAATGGGCGAAAGAGGGGTGTGAGCAGTCACCGCTAGACCATGACGAGAATGTGGAAATGTATAGCCGTAGATCTGTATATAGAAACACAGATTGTGAGTATAGTCAGTACCTATGCTGACCTTTTGGATCGCAAGTCAGAGCAATCTTGCAGTATCTGCCCAGAGTATCCGAGCACTTGTTTTCTTTCCTCACAAATATAGGTACACGACCGACTGCATTGGTGCACGGTTAGCAGTACGGCGACGCATTCGTACCAAAAGTACGTCCTATATCTTAGCGGCGGAGGAGAGCGCTCCGCACCAGATAAGTTCATATAAATTCCATGATGCAAGCCCAATAGCTACATACCCACCACCGCAGCTCGTAGACATGGTGTAAGTCCTTGGACCATTACCTATATCTGCCTAAATCCCACTGACCTAGTTAGGCGCAAATTGAAACACCGTACGTCTTCTCGAAGTCGCATTCGTCCAACGCACGCAGTGTTCTCAATCACACTACATGTCGGAGAGCACGCAGTGGTCTCTATTCCGATCCATTTTATTAGTTCTTATGCGACTCCAGCTGACTTCAGAACCCACTATCAGACGAGCAAAAGCTCCTCCGCAAAGTACGCACTCCATTCTTCTAATCCTCTGTTCACCCTTCTCTGACTAAAGCCTCCCCTTAGGTCGACTTCATAACCTACAAAAGCGACGCCAACCACCACGCCGCCTCCATCTGCCGCCGCTACACCATCACCAACACCTCCGACTACGCCAAATACAACAAAATATGCGGCTCCCTACGCCAGCTCGCCCACGCCCTCACCTCCCTCGAACCTACAGACCCGGTGCGGATCAAGCACGAAAAGTTGATGCTGGAGAAGCTTTATGACATGGGGATATTGTCAAGTGTGACTAAATTGAGTGAGGTGGAGAGGAAGGTGGGGGTTTCGAGGATGGCGAGGAGGAGGGTGGGGGTTGTGATGACGAGGTTGGGGATGGCGGATACGGTTACGGCGGCGGTGAAGTTTGTGGAACAGGGGCATGTGAGGGTAGGTGTCCTTTGGGGGTGTTTTCCTGATATTGGCTGCGGTCCGGGTCGCAGGATGTCTCAACGGAGCTGGGTCGTTCTCAGACCGCCAGCTCGCATTCTTGAAGAGCAATGCTAACAGCTGGGTTCGTATAGGTGGGCACAGAGGTCGTCACCGATGGCGCATTTCTTGTGGTGAGTTCCCGCTTGCACTGGCGATATATGATGTGGGGTTGGCGCTGATGGTGGGAACCAGACCCGCAATATGGAAGACTTCGTCACTTGGGTGGATAGCAGTAAGGTGAAGAGGAATATACTCAAATACAGGGATAAACTGGACGACTTTGACCTGTTGTGAGTATTGGGGGTGTGAATGGTATTATTGGAGCTATGACCGGCATACGCCGAGAGTCGTACATATTGGCAGAAGGAGGATGGGACCACCACCTTGAGCCCGCGAGGATTATCGAAGCAAGCTACCCTGGGCACTCACTCATCGGCCTACCTCACGAGACCGCCTGCTTAGCTTTTAGGGTGTTTGGGTACAAAGGATTGCCGAGACGAATCTTTATGTCCTGGTTGCCTGCGGGTGTCTAGAGAAGCTAGGTGTTACGAACAAGTGATCGTGTCGCAGACCAAATCAGAGAATGAAAGCGCTAAAGTGCTACCGCCGACGTGCTTCCTTCTTGCCAGAGAAGGCCTCGGTAGGGACGCCAGCGACGCCCTTGACAAAAGATATCTCTACGCCATATCGCTGAATCCTTGCTTTCAGGTCTCGAATGTGTATATACGTTGTATTCTAAAAATCCCGATAATTACCCGCATATCAGGGATTGAACTTTGTGCTGTCTCTGACGAATCAACCATCTGCCACCATTACTCTCACGAGGCATCGCTATAACCTCTCATGCTGAGATGGATTAATTGACTCACCTTCCCTTAGTGGCCCCAAAAGCCTTTAGAACTGCGCTCTTACCTGATTCTAGATTGCTGGAAGTAAGCAGCATACAACGTTGTTGCAAAGCTACAACAGTATTGTTTGGCAGAAATCATGAATGTACAACACAAGGAGGAATTCTCGCGGAAGTGCTGGAGCCAAGTCTCGAGATGCTTATACTCTAAGCACTGGTCTCTTCGTACGGGGTACTGTGTCCGGGAAGGTGTAATACTGAAGAAGTTTTGGCTTGTAATGTTTTGCATAAAACTTGGGCTAATAGCCGAAAAGCGCCTAGCCGCGCTCTACGGAGTATCTCTTGCCACAACTCGAAAATTTCAAGCCTCACTCTTCTCGCCCTTCACAAGTCAATAATCACAATTTCTAGCCATGACATTGTAGTACTGGCCAGAAGCACCAGTAAGCCTTCATACGCATACAATCAACAGCGTATCAAAAATCATTGAACCCGTCTCGTCCCACTCGAAATGGAGCGCACAATCTATCCTCTCCAAGGACCCCGTCGTATGAGGATAGTCCAAGGCTTGGGGAAATTTCTGAAAAGCCGTTTCATACATTCAAGAATGACAAGAGCGAAAGGTAACGAAAGAAGGCTTTCTTCCACATAGCTAGCGAGAGAATGACTGCACTTTTTGATTAGTATCCGAACGGGATGGCCGCAGGAAAGAGACTTACCGCTGTCTCCTACGACCCGGTTCTTCGAAGCAAGAATTCCTGCTAGGATGCCATGGATAATGAGGTAATCTCCTGCTGCCTCAAGGGGAGCACCATCCCGTCACCACCTCGATCGGCGACGCCTCTCTTTTTTCTCTTTCTCCTTCTCCATCTCTTTGTATCGATCACTCACCACTCTGAGGAGCTGTGAAGTTTCGTCAATCTCTTGGCCACCATTTGGGTTATTGGGTCCCTCCTCTCTTGCCACCAATTCCAAGACTTCCTTTGCCTCGGACCATTTTTGTAGCTTGGATAGGACCTGACCGTAGAGGTGACCGCATTTCAGGCGCATTTTCTCTTCCTCTGGGCCCCTTGCTTGGTGCTCCCAAAGAGGTTTGAGGATTTTCTCGGCGTCCAGGAAATTGTCCCCTTCTAACAGTAACCAGCCATACAAGCGGCCGCTGTCCAGATAATCTACGTCTCTTTCCATTGAGGCTTCTCTCCGTTCGAATACAGCTCGACTCACGTGCAAAGCATCGTTGGCCTTGTCGCGCTGTGGTTGCAGCAACTCCGCCAACATTTGTCCGCACTTCAGAGTCACCTTGGCATTAGGAGAGCTTTCATTCCACCACTGATAGACCGCGTGAAAATGCTTCTCGGCCTCTCGATCTTTGTTACCTGCTTGATTGAAAAGAGATTGACCTAGGTTCCAGCGAGCATCTATAGTCTCTCGCGCTGTCCAATCAAATTTGCGTACCTTTTGGTCGACTAGCCATCTATAGGTGGATTCTGCCTGTGGCCAGTCTTCCAAAAAGAAGTATGCTTGCGCTAGATCGTCGCCACTCGATATAGTATCAATATCGCCTTTCTTCAACACCGACTGTCTCGCATGCCATATGCCATCGCAGATGGTGACAGCTCTAGTGGCGGCCTCCCGCTTTTGCTGGTACAATAGAGCTTTTCCAAGCTTACTACCGGTAGCCATCGCATTCACGTCCTTGTCTCCAAATTGGCATTTCCTGCCCTCCCAGACTTCGAGGAAGACGGCTTCTGCATCTGCAAACTTGTCTTGACAAAGGAGAATGCTTCCCAGTTTGTGGCCAGCATCCAGGATACCTAGGATCGGCTCTGGGTGTAATCTTGTGTTCCATATACTCCAGAGCATCACTTCTATCGCACACTTGAACCCCTGCTTGCGGTGGCTGCTGAGTCTCTTCTCGGTATCGCTAACGCCTGGACTTTTGATGGACTCGACAAGCATCTCGAGTAAGGCGATCTTCTGCAGGCCACTTCGGATGGTGAGATCGTGTCTCTGTCCATCATGTGTCTGTCTTGTCTTCCATACGGTATCCTGCATAAGTTGGGCCTGATCAAATTGTCCTTGCTCAGCCATGGTCCGACATACCGCGTCTCCGTTCTCTAAAGCCCAGGAATCTTTGGGCTCCTTGTGGTACATTATCCTGTGCATATTTTCGGCTTCGCTGTATTTCTTCAACGACCCTAAAATGGAGCACAGCTGACGATGGCTCCTCTTGGCCTCTTCTGATTCTGGAGCAGCTTTTCTCTTCTCCCAGACTGCCCTAGAAATCAACTCGGCCTGCTCGTTCTTCTTTTGAGCAATCAACATCCCTGCGAAGGAGTACTTGAGGCCCAGGACCGCCGAGTCTTCGGTTTCCTCTGGACCCTTATCCGTCACGATCATGCGATAGAACAGCTCCGCCTCTTCATAATTCTTGGCGTCTTTGTGGCAATGAAACAATTTGATTCTCAGCAGCCTGGTTTGATTTGCAGCTGTCTCTTGTGTTGCTTTCAATTCTTTTTGGGCCTCCTTCAGCTCTCGCCGACACCCTCGCAATTCTTCCTTCCTCCTGTTGCAATTCTTACATCGCCCATAGAGTTCCGGTCCTGGTTCTGAGGGAGCGTAATTTCGAGCATGGTGACGAAACTCGGCTGTGTCGCTCCAACTTGGTTCACTAGGCCGTTCACCCAGTGGTTAGCAGCATATAGACATGAGTGTCGGAGGCCTACCTCGACCGGTGCTCATGGGGGGTCCTGGTGTTCGGCGAGGAATCTGGGGTGTTCAGATAGTCGGCGCTGCTGGCACTTCCATCTTCGGACACCTCGTACATATAAGGCTGCCGGGCGCTTCGACCCTCATGCACCCCGCCAATACCTTCAGCAAAATCCCGAAAGGCTCTTTTTGATGCTCCCTCCATTACTGAGTGATCGATGGATGATGTTGACGCATGGAATGGCGATAAAAATCACAGCAGCTGAAGGATTGAGCGACTTGATCAACCACATTCGGCGGCTTATTGTCAATGGCGAACAGCCTTGCGCCCCACTACGCTCTAAGGCGGGGCGTTTTCAGGCGGATGATCAACATCTACTGCATTGTTCGTTGCGACGCCCGACATCTATGGGACGGTGTGGATTGGGTCCTTGGCATTGACGTGCTGTCAGTGCATCAGGGTCTCCGGCTATCATGCAGGCCGACCCAATCGGTAAAGTTCCGAAAACGAGTATCTCGAGTCAAGACCCAACAAAGACCGTGTAAAGCGGACAAGTGGAGAGACATGACACACGCTAATAGTTGATGTCTAAAGGTATCGAGGTGCTCTATGCCTTTGTGGCACCATTCAATCACAAAGTGACGAAATGCTGAGAGCATTCCAACCAGTCAGATCACTGCTGGCGACGATCGGGACTTTCAATCATCGCCAACATCTGCCAAATATCTAGCCTATGAATCTGGAAAATCGTCGAGTGCACCTTTTTCGCCACGTATCCATGTGCAGCTGAGCTCGATGCTCGAGTCATCACAACTTGCGATGACTGGAAGAAGCTTACCCCGGCTCGATGCTCTGGTTCTGCGAGACGAGAAGACCAAGATAGTTCTTCGACTACCCACAATCCTATATCTCTGTCACGATCTAATGCACAACATCACTGCGCCTCAGTAGCGGATGATCTACCACAACTCCGTTGCCCTTCTCGACAAACCTCCTAACCCTTCAATACCCACATTGCACCGAACAGGGTTCTCTAGCGTCGTTCCTACGTTCTCCAGATCCGCTCTATCGACCGTTCCCAGCAACGGTTCGAGCAGCTCCGGCCCCCATTCCGCATCGAATACCTCGAGTACGGACTTTTCCTCTCACGGCATGCGCAGAACGTCCTCGTCACGTACTTTGAGAGCTTGAACGCCCCGAACAAAGAATCTTCCAGAACAGTGAACATAATCTCAGGCGAAGCACATCAGCGGCTGGTCTTCAAGGACCCTCATCTCTCGTCTTATTGGGCAACCCTATCCGCGATTCTCCGAGCTACGGCAATGGGTATGAGCGGAGGGGAAGAGCGTTGCGGAAAATGATGGTGGGATTGCAAACGGCATCGAGGACGAGTACGTCGCTGGCACGGTGGCAGTCTTACCATGGCACAGTGCGATGAGGGGGAAGCAGACTATATTGCTCGATCAATGATATATTGACTGCTCCGAAAGCTTAGGGATGTCCAATTCGAAGCCAATTGCGGGCACCTGCAGCCGCCAAGGATAGTCAATGCTTCATCTGAGAGGGGTATCTTGGATGTATTCATAGAGCGAACACACCGAATGGGAGAACTTCCCTCGATATTTTCTTTCCAAAAAGTCGACAAAAGGATTGTACCGAAAGCGAGGCTGCCTTCATGAAGATACTCGACTTCGGTTACTACCCAGCGCCAACACAATACTAGAGGCATAAGACGTCTCTCGCTTAGCAATAAACATCTACACTCAGTACAGTCCCATACGCAGACAACCTTCAGCACTATCTAGGATCGACCTGACTCGTAAAGCCATCTTTTTCCTACATAGAGCCAGAAGAATCACTCATCGGCTCTCTTTCAAGTCAACAATCCCTGAGCCATATCCAAAAATTCAACATCAATAAAAAAGCAATCCCTTTTTTGTTGGCTACTTGACATGCTGCAATGCGCGCAGGAGCCAATATAATGCATACCAATCAGCTCCCTGAAATACAGCCATAGTAATTCAGCTTTCGCAAATCTGATTCACCTGCAACGCAGCTCCCTGTTTTCCTCTCGAGCAACACGCCCACTCCATATAATATAAGCGGAACAATGTCCCTCAAAGTCCTGTCTTTTGGGTTTAAAATGCATATCCATCTTTTTAAACATCTTGATGCAAGTCTTGTGGAAGGAAGATATCAAATATATAGTTTGTAGAAAGTCTGTATCAAGAAATTACTGATGATTATATCCAAGTACATTATATCACTAAGAATCACTCCAAGCTTAATTATTTCAACATACCTAAGTCAGCATCCGTACTACTCAATTCGATGTTTTCGCCTCTCCCAGCGTCATCTTCGAATCTAAAAACCAAAACACTACACCCAGTCCGCAAATAACACGGCCAGATGGCTAGCGCGAGAAGAAGGGGCTGTGGTGACTATCAGTGGGTATCTATCAATGCTGAAAATTGGGCAAAAAGGTGGTATTGTGGTAAAAAAAAGGGTGCTTGTATTGCGGTTCCTTCGATTTGTTATGTTGGTGAGCAACAGATATGCAATGTATGCGATACCACTCATCGTTCTCTCGATTACGAGATACAGCTAACTCTGTGCGTCAACGATTCAGAAGATTAGTGATACGTAGTAGATAGCTAGATCCTTGCCCTTTAAGCGTCCTATGATCTTCATATGTAAGAATACGTGTAGTGGAGCTTGTAGTACCCAAACCATATTCATATAACAATACACTTAACACTAGCACGATGACTGAAGATATTCGTACCGATTAAGAAAATCCTTCTGATTTCCTCATCGAGAATCGCGTGACTACGTAATCAAGCCATTCCCATCCTCAATCAGCAAATCTAGCATCTGCTTCCCCCCTTCCACCTTCAAAAGACTAAATTAACACCAAACATCCTCCTAGCCTCGAATCGAAATCCCTACTGCTCTAAAAAAAACCCCCAGTAAATCTATCCCACAACCCTACTACGCAACCGTAAGCATCAATCTTAAACCACGCGCTAGCATCAGTCTCCCGAACAACCCCCAAACAACTACTCAATAACACCTACAAACATCCCACCATTTCCCCCTCTCAATACTCTTCCAAGGGCTCAAATAGTAAGCTGTCAGATATCACGAGTGAATATCGTCAAGAGTCTTGGCATCAAACACCTGCTTCACCCTTTGAAGCAACTAGTCGAAGTGTTTTGTTCTCGAGTGAAAAACATGTATGTTGGCACGTGATGGCGTCCCAGGAAGTCTACAATTTTGTCTATGAACAAGCTTATGATGAGGCAGACAGCACCAACACTCGCCCTTGAAAGCGCACAACCTCCAGTCGTGCAGATTGTGAACGAATACCAATACCTGATCCTCACCGTCTACGCCCACCTTTCTTGGCCGGGAAGAAGCTGAAACGACGTGTCGGTAGATCCACTCTAACAGCACCTCCAACCTCTTCAACATCCGGCTCCCTAGCCTTCCGGATCGCCAGCGCCTCCCACTGTGAAATTGGCTCCTTCGAATATCCCGCCTTCACGCTCTCCCTAATCGTTCTCTTCAGAAAAGTACAAAAAACCTCCTTGCTCGGAGACTCCTTAAGCCCCATCGCCTTGAAAAATTCCGGGAAGCTATTCACCGTGCGAATCTGTCGAATTTCTGCTGCCATCCTCTCGGCGGTACCTTTCGGTGGTGCGCCATGCGCATCGAACATCTCGTCGCGAATGGTGGATAGAAATTTACCCGGTATGCGTGCGGTTTTGTAGAACAGCGCGAGGAACATGAGAAGGCGGTATGAGACCTTGGATGCATTATTGTCAAAGGTGCGCTGCAAGCGATAGTCCGAGATAGCGGAGGGCTCTATGTAGCAGAGGTCGGGCATGTTTCCGCGATTAGGCTCGAGCATCCAGACGACATTCCTAAGGACGGCTTCTTTGATGATTGCCAGTGTCAAAGCTTCTGTCAGACCTTCATCGCTTATGAGAGCGGCGACAAGCAATTGGCCGAGATCTGGACAGTCTGTCTTTGACGTGGAGCCTTCCAAGAAGCGTTGGCAACGGCGATTGGCGTCACGAACCATTTGGTCTTGCTCTGTTGCCAGACATAGTAACAGATAGAAGAGGCCAAAGTAGGACTCTACAGCTTTCTCGGAAGCGTGTGTCAGAGTGCTCTTTGGACTACAGCCCCACGTTTTCTCTGCTTCGCAGCTGAGCTTGACGACGACGTTGTTCATGAAGCTGTAGATGGCGTTACTCTTGGACCTTACGATGTCGCTGGCGTCCCAGATGCTAACTGCCTTAGCAAGCTGTGACAGGGAGGTATCGGCATCCCCTTTAACCGATCTCCAGTGCCGGCGAGAGATCGGAAGTGGTAGCCAATATCCAAAGTCAAGGCCCTGAATTGATCGGCGGATCTTGAACTGTTCAAAAGCTTGTTGAGACAAGATGTCGAATTCGGACACTATGGTTCCGAGCTTGCCTTGTTGAAGGACACCGACACCGACGCCTAGCTTTGCGTTCAAAAAACCCTTCTTGAGGCAGAAACATTGGACTTCTCGCATGCGAATGGTATCATACGACGTCAAGAAATCTCCAATCTTGCTGCAGACCTTGCCGGCTGCCAATAGGTCTCCAGTATCCAGTTCGCCTAAGACGAGCAACAGAACCTCATCAGGAAGGGCTAATATGCGATCGATCAATCGGAGCTGTTGTTGCTTCGTCTGCTTGTGATCCTCAACATTCTCCATACTATCGTGGTCTCTCTTGCCGAGTACGACTGCACTGGTGCCTGCATCTCCATTCATACTAAAGTCGAGCGAGGACCTGCCTTGCCCGGCCAGAGGATCTGGGAGGACTTTATGACCTACAATCACAAAGCCCTTATCTAAGATCTTGAACCCTCCGAAACCGCAATTGGAGCAGCGGTATGTGGAATATCTGTCCATCTCGCGGCTATCTCGATTTCGGTCAGTATTGCTCGCCAACGCTGGATATTTTGTATAATTGGCCAGTTCTACCGAGTATCTACCCCCTTCTTGTTCAATTCGCTCGCTACTGAAGAAACTGAGGAGCTGTATAGCGATGGCTTTGAGAGTATATGCAGGCGTGTAGCCCTCTGTTGTGTTCAGAATTGAAGCACAAATGTAGGAGCCGTACACGTTTGGGTGATCAATCTTGGACTCGATAGTCACCGTTGGCGCTCTGAGAGGGTAGTCTTCGCCAAAGGTAATCGTAAGGTGAAGTGGCTCCTTCCTGTTCGGAGTCAAGATGAGACATGCCGTTTGGAGGTCGTCCTCCTGCATGCGTAGCACAATATTGGGGTAAGGATTCGCCTGCAATTCTCCGATGTCCTGAAGTAGGCGTCGGCGGAGAGCCATGTTGGCGATACCAGTACCCTTGAACAATATCGCTAATGATTTGAACGGTAGGCTAGCCTGATCGTGTAAGAGATGATAGCCACTGTAAAGGACGTTTGGATCCGGAGAGTAGCTGCGAGGCGGCTGTTTCGACGAAGTGTTGATTGATTTTGTTCCTTTTCGAAGGCACCAAGCCCAATCAAGGTCATTGTTCGAGGAGCTGCGAATCTTTCATTTGGGATGCTCGTGGGTGAATTGCAAACTTCGAACATTGCTTTAGAAATTCCAAGCGTGATCTTGCAAAACTTGAGACGTGAGAGAGGTTCTGGGTAGGAGGAACACCCAGAACTAAAGATGATTGAAATGGATGCTTTGCGTTTCGTGCAGTGGAGATATGGCAGGATGAGGCTATAAGAACGAGGCTACATGCAAATGCCAACTGAAGTGAAGCTTGAAGAAGAATGAGTCATAGTGTCTTAAAAGGGGAGATCTTCTGGTCTGACTGGACGCTTCATCCAGCGTCTGTGTAAAAGAAGGAAGGAACGCCTGCAATCATCCACTCGCCATTGATCAACACTGTTGGTCATCCAACTGGCTGTTGCCTAGGAGCCTACCAGCTTGAACGCTACACTGAATGAGTCATCACGCTACTCCGTACATGATTAAATCTAGCCCCTATTGCAGGGCAATGATATGGAGTCTCTGAATATCTAAGAAGCTTGGAATTCAATAGGTCTGCACAAAGAAATGAAGTCCTCAGACGTGCCAAGCTGTCGCCGCCCTAAAGTAAAGTAACCTTCCGCAGCTTCTACGGCTTGGCACGTGCAGTTGTCGCCAATTAGAGCGCGCTGAGATTGAAAGCCAGCTTAGTCATTGCCTTGGCATGGCCCAGACAGATAGTAGTAGTATGCGAGAACGTTCATGTCCGGACACGCGACAGGATGTCGATCAAAGCTGGTGAGACGCTGTATGTTCGGCTCTGATTTGCCAGACTGACGTCCGAAAGATGCTATTTGGGCACCCTCGCCTTCGACCACCCGCGGTCAGCCAACGCAGCTCTCTTGCGATCCCAAAGGCGAGCGTCTAGCCTACGCAGTGAGTTTCTTTGCATACAATGTTTCCAATTTGCTTCTCCATTGACTCAAGGTTTTATCTTCTAGTCTAACAAATCTGTTTTCCTGCGCTCAATCGACCACCCCTCCCAATCTACTCAATACACCTCCCACACGACTACTACAACAGTCGCCCGCTTCTCCCCTTCCGGCTATTATGTGGCTAGCGGTGATATCTCTGGCACAATCCGCGTCTGGGACTGTGTTGGCGAAGGTACCACCAAGGGCGAGTATTCCATCATTAGCGGCCGCATCAACGACCTAGCCTGGGATGGAGACAGCCAACGTATCATTGCTGTAGGCGACGGAAAGGAGAAGTTCGGACATTGCATTACAGCAGACAGCGGCAACACTGTGGGCGAGATCAGCGGACATAGCTCGCAGATCAATAGCGTGAGTGTGCGGCAGCAGAGACCGTTGAGAGCGGCGACGGGCAGTGATGATACTAGCTTAGCATTTTTCCACGGTGCACCTTTCAAGTTCAACACGAGTTTGAGGAAACATCAGAGATACATCTATGGGGTAGCGTTCAGCCCGGACGGAACACATTTGATTAGTGTGGGTGCGGACAAGAAGATCTGGCTTTACGATGGGAAGACTGGTGAGGAAAAACATCAGATTGGGGAGGACGAGCATACAGGGAGTATCTTCGCCGTTTCATGGGCGAAGGACTCCAAGAGGTTTGTGACATCGAGTGCGGATCAGACGGTCAAGATATGGGACGCAGAATCTGGGAAGGTAGTGCAGAGTTGGCGAATGGGTGAAGAAGGTAAAGTCAGTATACAAGATCATCAAGTCGGTGTAGCCTGGCCAGCAGGTCGATCAGACGGTTTGATCATAAGCTTGAACCTCGCCGGTGACCTCACATATCTTCAGGAAGGAAAGCCCGGAATATTGAGAGTCGTTCAAGGACACCAGAAGAACATCACAAGTATCGCTACCGATACGAAAGCAGAAGGCATTCTCAAAAATATCACCTCCCTCGTATCTGGCAGGGAGAAAGCCTCTGGTCTCACCTTGTTCACTGGTGATACAAGTGGCCGGATATGCGCATATGACAGTACCGGTGATGGCGAAATAATCGAAGGCGAAGCCCATAAGAATTACATCTCTGGACTCTCTTCATCCTCTGGCCGCATCTATAGCGTAGGCTGGGATGACACACTCCGCACCATCGACGCCTCCGCCAGAACTTTCACCGGCACCTCGACGAAAACAGATGGTCAACCTCGCGGCGTTGCCACCAATGCCACGTCCACCATAATCGCCACACACAAGGGCATCTCTATCCTCTCTCAGAAAGATAACAGCGTAGTCAAACACCTACCGACCTCCTACTCTCCCACGGTCATCGCAGCAAACTCGACCCATATCGCTGTCGGTGGCGACGACTCTGCACAACACATGTACGATTCCGATCTCAACGAAATGAAAACCATACCCCACCCATCCCAAGTCACCGCTCTATCCTTCTCTCCATCTTCAAACCACTATCTCGCCGTCGGATTTGCCTCCGGAAAAATCCTCGTCTACGAACCCAACAACCCGGAACCAGTGATCACACGCTGGAGTTCGCATACAGGACGTGTGACGAGTATTGACTGGGACGAGAGTGGAGAGAGAGCCGTGAGCGGATCGTTGGATACTAATATCTTTGTCTGGAGCGTGAAGAAGCCTGGGCAGAGAGTTAGTGTGGGGAGTGCGCATAAGGAGGGCGTTAATGGTGTTAGGTGGGCTGGAGAAGGCAGGGTAGTGAGTGTGGGTGGAGACGCGGCGGTTAAGTGTTGGAAGGTGGAGGGGGTGGAATGAGATGGTGGGGTCCAGATGATGATGTATGAAGATGAAGTATGATAAATGAATGAGCTGAGTCCAATTTGTTCACGAAAACCAGCGGCATTGTGTCAACAATCGTTGCCATCAGATATTGAAGGCCCAGGAAGGTGCTTGGCAGTTTGGAAGACTCGACCCGCTCCAATATCAATTGGGCTCTAAAAAAGGAGATCAGCGTGTCCATGGAATGACTCCAAAAAAGGCCGAAAAGATTGGCAAGCAATTTAATAAGGAAGGGTAGAGTTGGTTGGACTGATAGAACGCCTGAGAAGTGAAAAAATAACCCCAAGCTTTATTTTGAATTTGAACTTTCTTGCGTCTTAGAAGAGCGGCGCCTAGATATTCGAACATATGCTATGGTGCCGGATATGAACGTCAACCTTCAAGAGTCCTGAGACAAATCTCTACCATTCTTTAAGCCAGACATATAAACCCTAGCTCACATCTCTTTCTTTGAAGTGTTGTCCGTCCAAGGCCTGCTGCATGAGCTAGTCGAGACAACCTCCTGCTGCAGTAAGACAACCCTAGCCACAAGCCCACGTCCAGGACCTCCAACGTCCCAACAACCTCAGCCGCGAGTACTACACTAACCATCCATACCAAAGTCTCAAAACACAGCCCCCACCTTCCCCTTCTCTTTAAGCCACTTCTTCAAATTCCTCGCCTTCGCCTGCACCTCCAACACTTCCGGATGCCTATGCACACTCGGCACCAATCCCATCCCCACCGCCCTCCTTATCGCCTTTGCAATCTTCCGCTGATTGACGGCCCTGAGCCCTGTATCCTTCCTATGCCGTATACGCCCCATATGAGTCATATACTCCGACATCATGGAGCAATTCTGTCCCAACCCATCAGCTCCACCCTTCCCATGCCAGAAACTTACTCTCCCTACACGGGTACCGAGATATAAGAAAAGGATAAGTAGAAACACACCTTATACTCCAACAACGGATTAATCCCCAACATATCAAAAACATCCTTCCCCCCCGCCTTCCTCACCCTCCACTTGGCCATCTCCACCGAACTAAGATCATGCGGCGCATACACATCTCCCGGCTTCCATCTCCGAAACTGCTGCCGCTCCAAATCGCGCGCGCGCCCGCTCTTTTCGATTTCGGCAATGGCGCGCTGTTTGGCGTCGTATTGGGCGACGCGGGTGAAGGTTTCGCGGCGGTGTTGCTCGTCGACGACGGTGGAGGCGAGTTTGAAGGTGGCGTCGTTGTTGAGGCGGGCGCGGCGGGAGGAGG
>JAABUK010000715.1_pt1 | contig 67607 bp, 75 predicted proteins | sample 5559141 | NCBI WGS metagenome assembly JAABUK01 (sample SAMN10711869, study PRJNA513367) | rock metagenome | isolation source: Antarctica rocks | place: Antarctica: Victoria Land, Pudding Butte nord | collected 2016-01-03 | reverse complement strand
CCCTGTCATATATGCTTGGCTGGGCAGGACTGTATTTGCCAATGAGGAAGGTGTTGCAGGCCACTGAGCCATTGCTGACTGTGGCTGACACTGCGCACGAGAAGTCTCCCACTCGAGTGTCCTGCACGGCAGTTTAGGCGCTGAAGAGTCTGCTTGAATATATACTTGCAAAGATATTTGACTAGGGCCAACATACTCTGTCCTCAATGTCGCAGGTCAGGAAGGCTGCTGCTCCCACATTGGCCAGCTGCAAAACGTCTCCGAAATGTACCAGACCGTCGTTCCTGACTGTGGTGCAGTTGACCGGCTGCAGGGCAATGGCCACGCGTTGCTGGAATCTGCAGAAACGGTGACTTTGGTCAGGTCCTTTCTGGGAGATAGATGTTGATGCCAAGTCCATTCCAAGCTGCTTATGGTGCGCGTACATGTTCAGCTTCAAGGACCCTTCCTGCTGCTTGAGCAGCAACTCCTTGAGCTTTGTCTCCTGCATGTTGGCCTCTTCATTCCAGTTGCCGACGCGTACACCTGGACTGTAGCCTCCAGCGCCTTGCAGCTGTTGTTTGGTATAGTACTGCATGATCTCGCTGATCCAACACTGCACCTTCGACACTAGAAGGCCGGAGCTCAGTCTCCCCAATTACTACCATGACCTATCATACGATTTCGACTGATTTGACATCTGAATGGGGAAATTCACCTTACCCTGGAATAGCCTTGAAGTGCAAAAGCTGGAAGCAACTGATCACTTGCCACTGCCCCGGGTCCCGCTGCATCAACTAGGTGAGTTGACTCGGATGGGAGCTCGAGTCTGACTCCATGCAAATCATCACGCAAAGTCCAGACTAGGGCTGTGAGAATAATGTCACAGCTCATCATGGTCACTTTTATCATGTGCTGCCACTCTTGATTGGACGACAAACCTTTACACAAAACTTGATTGCGATGGTGCCATATGATACAGTTAGGCCGCTTTGTGCCTGAGCTGTAAGTGCAGCTGACAGCCACTGATTCAAAGCAATAAATTTTGTCCTCAGAACTGTCATGAAAAAAACGAGAGCCAGTAGCAATTGAGACTACACTGTGTGATTCAAATTTGGTGACATATGCACGTGCACAGGGAAGATGCAAAGTACAGTGAGGTGCTTCTTTTGATCAAGACTTGCGCACAAGCCAAAACTGACTTGTCTGTGACATCCGACTCAGTCTGTGACATCATCTGTATCTGCTGCAGCAGGCACTGCAGTTTCTGCTAGCAGCGCTGCATTTTCTGCTGGCAGCGCTGTGGCTTCTGCTGCACCTGACCTCTTGCTCAGCAAGGGCGTGATTATGTCTAGGCCAAAGATACCGATGACAAAGCCCTTCCAGTCAGGCTTGGCCTTGCGGCTGGCCACATGGGTCTTGTAGGACCTGATTGCATCTGGCAGCTTTTCTGATCCAGAGCGCCACACATCCACCAGCATATAGTACACTGGGCTCTGAAAGCCTGCCTGTGACACATGTGCAACATTGCTCAGTACGATACCCTGGGGTGATAAAAGCAAGCCTGCTGTATGGCCTTCTGAATCGGGGCGAGGCATACCTGATACATACCTGGCTAATGCGAGAGCAAAGGCTGGCACAGGTGACAATCAATCAATCAATCAGTATGATAGCTTCTGATACAGGCACGCTCAGCTGCAACCATTGCAAGCTGTCACACGCCAATTTGATTCTCAGGCAAGCTGAAGATGAACTCGAGACAGTAGTGTTTGCCCAACACAGGTATAGACAGGGCACATGCTTTGCGATGATGCAAGCCTTCCACAGTCAATGCCAGCTGTCACACTGTGCATGTCATCAACATTTTTGTCTTCATTTCTACCAAAGGTAGAGGACATCACCCTGCAAGGACATGTACTGGCATGCAACATGCCACTACACGTGCTGGACTCCAACCTAGGCGCAGGTCTGTGCATGCATTAGTTCTTACCAGCGGAATCAGACCAAAACAGTGTAAGACACATGAAAACCAACAAGGGCACATGGGGCAGTACCCTGGTGAGGCAAGACTTGGCTTTGGCGAGGTCCAGCTCCTGCAAGACTCCCTCATCTGGCCCCATCGTGTAGTGCACTGTCTCAGGGGCAGCTGCTGCAGCAGGGGCAGGGGCGGGGGCGGCCGGCAGGGAGGGCGCTTCTGCCATGCTGCTGGGCTCTGCCATTTCTGACTGGACTGCCTACACATTGCAGAGCAAACTCCATGTGGTCTCACCAGAAGCCAGAGCAGACCTGGGGATTTAGTCACATGCCGGTTGCAGCATTACAAGGTCACACTGACTGCTTTGAAACCAATGTCAGCAGCAGGCCAATGAACAGCAGCCAATGGACAGCAGTGACAAGGGGCCAGTTCTGCTTGTTCTGCACACTATCACTGCCATGTTCTGCACACTATCACTGCCGTGTTCTGCACACTATCACTGCCGTGTTTTGCACACTATCACTGCAGTTTCAACTTGGACATCAAACATGTGTGTCTGTTTTGCAGAACTGATGGGTGGTCCCCTTTAGCTGGTGAACATGAGTCATGACAGTGCAGAGGTCGCACATGATAAACAGCACAGGTGGCATTGCTGTTTACCTCAGAGGTCAGAGGTTGCCTGGCAAGAGCCTCAGCCTCAGCTGCTGCTGCATCGACATCCTTCTTGGTTGTGTACTCAGCAGACAGCTTCTCGTACACCTCCTTCTCCTGCTCAGCAGCAGCCACATGAGGTGCCCTCTCCTCTTCTGTTGCCTTCTTCCAGGCTTCAGCTGCCTGCACAGACAGACGCTCACATGTCATCATAAGCTGCTTGACACTCGTTGACATGCAGGCGATTGACCTCAAGCTGATAACTTCACAGCACTACACATAAACCTGCAACACTTGCAACAGGATGCAGATGTGGTAGAGACCAGAGCACAGCAGTGCAACTGCAACATGCTACCAAGGCTAATGCCAACTGTGATGGAGGAAACATGTGACCATTGTGTGTCCGCATACAGTCAAAGAAGCATGCTCTTGCAATGCCAGATTGACACGCATGAGATGCACTTGCTGCGCCCAGATACAGCGTATTGGGCAATACAGGATATTGAAATCTACATGCAGTGCTGCCTATTTGGCAAAGTGTCAGTACAAAGTAATACTGACCAGCTTGGTGCCGTCATTGAAGTTGATGTTAGAGTCCAGAGGCTTCCTGAACTCCATGGAGAAGAGGATGTATGCTGTCCTGGGCCTCTTGGGCGCGTCATGGCCCTTCCTCTTCTTGCCATTGGGGGAGGTGACCCCCTCTGCCAGGGTGGCTGCTGTGGTTGGGTCCTGGGGGGATGCCACTGGGGGCGGGAAGGTGGGTGCTTCCTGCTTCAGGGTCTCCTCATACTTTGCCTTTTCCAGTGCATATCTGTATGCAATGCAAGTCCAGTCAAGCAGAAGCTCATTCCAGCTGGCTTATTGCTTTACACCAGTGGAATGAAAGCATGCAATGTCTCAGGGTTAAATCACAACAGACATCTAGACTCCCCTCAATCATGGCTGAAGTCATCCCAACATAGTCTGAGGGACTAACACATGCAATCAGGATGATGTATAGGCTGCAATACTTGTGATGAACATGATGCATATCACTGCCCCTTTGCCGTTGTCCAGGATTGGCAGCACAGCTATGCTTGCTTTCTGGCAACAGCCACTAATGCTCGAGCCTTGTCTTGGGGAAAACAATGATTGTTGTCAGCAGAACAATCTTCACATGTGCATACACTAGCATTGCACACGTTTCCTAATTCCTCAAACAGACAGAGTGCTTGTCCAGAAGTGCCAGCTAGCTTCAATGTGCATGCAGCCTCATCACAACAGCTTGCATAGACAAGGCTGATGCTGCTGATGACCCAAAACACCTCCACAATGTACATACGCGTGTTTCCTGTCCCCAGGCGTTTCTGTGTTTAGATATCCAGTGTAGGTATGACGTTCCTGAATCACATTAGACGTTTTGGGGTTAAAAAGAGCAGATAGCTCACCTCTCCCTGTCTGCAGAGTCAAGATATCAAGTGTGGGTATGACGTTTCTCAATCACATTAGACATTTGGGATTGAAAAGAGCAGATACCTCACCTGTCCCTGTCTGCAGAGGCAATGGCTACACAAGCCTCCCTGTCAGCTGGACTGATCTGGCGCCAAAGCGCAGCCAACAGCCGCACCTGCATCATCACAACAGTACTTACTCATGCTGACATGTGACTGCTGCCCATGCAATATATGGATAGTGAGTGACTGATAGTGACTGATAGTGAATGACTGATAGTGAGATCTTGATAGTGAGTTCTTTATAGTGAGTGCCTGATAGTGAGTGACTGAAAGCTGTGCATGTGCTGCTTGACCTGTGCCTTGATGGTTGCTTTCCTGACATCATTTGCCAAGAAGATCAGTAGGAGGGGGAGAGCACACAACAACAGCAGGAGCCCGCCCTGGGCAGCCCAGTATAATACTTCATTAGAAGGAAAAGAAAAGGAAAAGAAAAGTTTATGCTTTCCAGCGACCATAACGGGAGCCTCCTAAGGCGCCAGCCCAGAGCCAAAAGTTCAGCTTCTCATTGAATTGACGCCAAAATGCATAGCCTTTTCTTTTCTTGTCTAGTTGGAGGCCCACCTGATCCTTGAGGTCTGCTTCAGGGTGCTCTTTGATGACCTGGTCCCTCTTGCCGTTGATGAACACCAGGTAAGCCGTCAGGGCCTTCTTGGGGGCCGCCGGATCCTTCTTCTTCCTGATCCTCTTCTTCTTGTCACCGCTTGGGCCCAGCTCTTCTTGCCCATCCCCTGATGTGCCGGCCTCAATCAGAGATGCTGCGGCCTGTGCCTTAGTCTGGGGACTGGGTGGGGCCGCCACTGCAGCAGGGCGTCAGCATTGCGTCAGCAGGCTGCTTGTAAGTTGCAGGTTACATGCTTGTCTTGATTGTCAAGGCTGATCTGCCACATTCTATGCAAGAAGCCGCTGCCTTTGTCCTGACTTTTGGAAGTGTACGGCAATGCCACCACTGCTTAAAGGAGTTGGCTTATCACAAGCTTGTTATATGACCTTGTATTATACAAGTTGTATATGCAGCACGTGTGCTGAAGAACTGATGCCAACGAAGCAACTGTCAGCTTCTGTTCAAGCAGCTGAATCAACCTGTTATCATGCAGATCCTGTACATTCCAGCTGATGATGATGGTGATGTGTCCAGAGAGTATCGGGATGGCATTGCACAGCTGTATGTGTCAGACAAGGCAAGCAGCCAGTCACCTGCTGAAGGGGCCGTTGCCTCAGACTTGGAGGCAGCAGCTGCAGCAATAGCAGCAGCCACCGCCGGGTGCACATGTGGCACCACCTGAGGCACATGAGGCACCAATGCTGCCAGAGATGCTCCAGAAGGGGCAGCACTAGCAGCAGGCCCTGCCACCGCTGTGGCAGGCCATGCAGAGGTGGCCACCGGCTGCATGTGACTGCCACTTGCCTGGTGGGACTGCGGCTGTGCTGCCGCCACAGCTGTGGCCTGCTGCAGCAGCTGACTGACTGCTGCATGCTGGAAGAGCTGACTGGAAGTGGGTCCTGTTGGGGCAGGCGGCAGGGGAGGGTCTGCATGTTGAGGAGGGGCAGATCCCCCAGGGGCTAGGGACTGGAGGGCAGCTGTGATGTGAGGGGGCAGGTGTGATGTGGCGCCTGCTAGGACACTGCTGAGGGGGACCAACACAGGCCCCAGACCTGTATTATGGGTTGAGGCTTAGGTTTGGGCAACGGGCAGGCTTTGAGGCATTGTGATGTAGGCCTGATCCAGATCTATGGCCTAGCTATGGCAGCTAGCCTGACACATGCAACCCTCTTTCAGTCAGGTTTTCACGCTGACATTGCAGGATTATAGCCTAGCATATGACAGGCTTGCACCCTAGCAGTTCTTCTGAGCAGTACCGGCTTTGAGGTATAACCGTGAGAGCAATTGATGATGAAAGTCAATACAGTGCTGTGTAAGCGAGAACATAAGATGCGCGTCCCAGGACAACGACTGCCTGAACAGAGCAGCTACATGACAAGAAGTGACTGCAATGACAAGAGTCTGGACATGACAAATAAGTGAACAGGGCAGAACCTTCCACGTGATGAGTGATGTAGCCGCTGACATGGGTCCCTCCTGGGGATGCAGGCAACCCCATGGGCAGCCCTGTTGGAAACCCTGGGACTGCAGCCTGCACCAAAGTTGCAGGAGTTGCATACAGACTTATCAAAGGCATGTGCAATGTGAACAAGCCAACATCTGTGCCTGCCGGCGCACACAGCATGCATGACGTATTTCCCAAGCGCATGTCGGGATTGCGGTGCACCTAGCTGCCTGCATATTGACCTTTCAGGTTTGCACAACTTCTATATGCAAGCATTTCAAACATGACAGTATAGTACACATGGACTAAACATTACTGTACTGTATATGGACTTCAAAGCTTCAAACTGTACCATGGGACATGGCATGCCAAACTCACGTGATTGACACACAGTCATTAGTTTAGATGCATGCTGACAAAAACTGAAAACCCCTCCCCCCCTATTTCAGCATACACACACGCACCTTCTTGGCCTTCTTGGCACTCCTGGTGCTGTCCCCAGTCTGCTCATCTGACACTGCCTTGCGTGTCCTCTGCACAAAACCAGATATATGTAAGCCATGCTCACACATTAGACAGACGCTAATCGGCAGCTGCAATGCGACACCTCTGCTTAAAGAGTAGCAAAAACTTCTGCTAAGGTACCAAAATCCAGTGCCTGGCACCAGCATGCAGTGCTTTGTGGACCAAAATGCTGATCAGGCATGTGAGCTGCTAAAGTTATCAGGCCTAGCTGAAACAGTTTAAGTGACTGTTGACAACATGGAGTACACATACAGCTGTCACGTGCACGGTTGATCCTGTCGGCTGGTGCATGGGCACTGGATCCCAACACGCTTCTTTTCCTTAGCTGTCGCAAACCTCCACAAAGTGCATGTTTGCAGGAGCCAATGACAATCAGCATGTTGTTACAATTCAGTGCCCATGCACAAGCAGACCGGGAAGCCGGCTTGAATGTTGCAACACACAACGGAAGATGGCTGTAATGAGCCTGATTTCCTGAACCTGCTGACATAAGAAATCAGGCTCACTCGAGTGGTTGCTGCAGCAGAAGCAGAGGCCTCCTTCTTGGAGGAGCCAGCAGCTTCAGCCTGCTGCTTCATTGAGCTCACTCTGCCACCAATTGGGCTGGAGACGTTAGCTCTCTTGTTCACCAGTACCTGCAGCACTGCATGATGGTGGCAATGCGGCTTGAAGTCAGCATGCAGACACCCACCAGATGTGTCAGTCAAACAGCACTACGTGATGGTGAAAACGCGGCTTGAAGTCAGCATGCAGACACCCACTAGATGTGTCAGTCAAATAGCACTACATGATAGTGACAATGCAGCTTGAAGACAGCATGCAGACACCCGCTAGATGTGTCAGTCAAACAGCACTACACAATAGTGACAATGCAGCTTGAAGACAGCATGCAGACATCCACTAGATGCGTCAATCAAACAATCTTGTTGCTGGAGGTTTGTCTGAAGGGTCTGTTGACTCGATACTATTGAAACTACTGGAACCAGCTGCCACACACACAAGCTTCTAGTCCAGCAATCAAAGCTTGCCCTTTACAACAAACGCTGTGCAGCAGTGCTGTGTCATGTACACAAGCTTGCATATGACATTTTCTGCTGCTGAAGATGGCATGTCATGAAGAAGGGTGTTTTGAGAAATTGCGATGCCAGTGGAGCTAGGAAGACAGGTTGATACCTTGGCATGAGTCCCCAGGATAGCAGCAAGAGTCTCTTCATCGCACTGCTCCAGCTCCACTGGTGATGACACCTGTGCAAGCAGCAACTTGCTTGAAAGTGCAGCCAGAGCATGACACTGAGACGAGTGATGCTGAGCCATGCCAAGATGATGGGTCTTTTTGGCATGGGGCTCTTACTCTGCAGGGAGTGATCATGCAACACATGTTGTGAAGCTGACTTGAGCGTCAGCTCTTGGTTTGAGCTTGTGTGCATGAGATAGTGTGGTGGACAAATTGTGTTCAGTTTGGGAACAGCATTGCAGCTGAGCAGCATGCTTGACAGGCAATACTACTGCCTGCATGAGTAATACACTGCAACAACACTGATGTACATTGATGAATACCTCCCCGTCCTTCCACTCCTGGTTAGGGGTGACCAGGCTCCATTGGCGGGTCTGGGCATCATACACTCTTGCTCGCCGCAATAATTCAGGCTACAAAACAACACATCAGCGTAAGTCACTGTCTCGCAAGGTGAAGGTGAGTCCTGTCGACAGGTGCTCTGCTTTCTACTGTTACCTTGACTTGCTCATCAGGCGCGTCATGGAAAGGATAGCTGACCTGCAACAGATAACACCCAACTGAGCAGATGTTGCATCTAACATTGCAAGTGCAACGGCCTCAGCAAAGATAGGGGATATAAGTTTTGAGCAGCAAGCCTCACTGTGGTGGTCTTTTTATGAACTTTCTTGATTTTGCCAACCCAAGCGGCAGGATCGGACTTGCTGCCGTTAAACACCTCACAGAACTCTCCGACCTATGAAACAGAGACCGATGCTTTGCGCAATCATCGAAAGCGCGTGCTGAGCAGTAACCCAGCGACTGACCGACCAAGTCAACGAGGCAGTTTGACCAGCAGTGCTTGAGCTGACGTCGTGTCGGACAGCGGTCTAGCAAGATACACCGCCGAGGAAATTGTAGCTCACTTGCAGAGAACATCCTTCTTCTCCAAATTTGAATGGAGGGTTGAACGGCGAAACGTTCTCGCTGAGGACCATCTCCTTGTCCCTGTTATCATACTGAACTTCGTAGCCTTCGCTTGTCTGCTTGACGACCTTGGCAGGCCAGTACATTCCGCTGTAATCTGTTTTCTTCTTGTCCTGGGTGGGAGGCCACCATACCCTCACCTGCAGGCGCTTCGTATTGGTGAGTTTTGAAGCTGATGTCACTGTAGTTGGCTTACTGAGTGAGCAGGCCCTCTGCTGTGACCGTTGCTGTGCGCAAGGAGCATGACCTTGTCAGACAAAACCCCCCGCATCTTGCCCTTGCTAGAACGGCCAGCCATGTTGTTGTCCTCAGGTTAGCGTTTGTCTCGTTAAGAAGCTACTGTATTTTGCTGCGCTGCTGTACACGTTTTGGCAGGTGAGAACCTTGGACGAGGCCAACGGCAGTGCTCGCAGCCTGCAGGGTGACTGCGCACCGCAGACGAAGCAGCGACGTCGCTTCGTGACTTACACGCAGGGCTGACCGGAACTCAGCTCTATACTCCGGGAACAAGTTGTGGAGGTTTGAGACTCGTTTCGTTTCGTGTACACAAAACCCCTTCCGGTCAGCAGAGCTCTTAGGGTTTTGGCTTCCGTCATCCAGCGGAATATCAAAAACCTTTCTCATCGCGGCATCAAATCTGGCATCCAAGGACAGGCTGGGGCTGCGTATACCATGTACACCTGCGTATACCTGTAAACCTGGTATGGCCATCAATGTTTGCGACACAAGCAGCAAGTGAGATTCAAACTGCAGTCTTCAAACTCTTGATTAAATCAAATGAATGGCATGTCAACATGTGCACAGTAGCCATATATGGCACATATGCCTGGGCAGACCGTGCGTGCATGCATGCCTCACGAAAAAGCAGCCCTTGCTATAGCGCTGTAGGACCTCGACATCATTTATTTTGTTGTTTGTGACACTGTCCCCAATTAGTACTTCCTTCCATGCTGCGCAATGGGCGTCCATCATGATGAGAATGCACATCAGATTCTGTACGGCTTATCAAACTTGCTGGTATGACGTTTTGTCAAGGCATGTATGTCCGTTGTCAGAAACAAAGCAAGCTTGGACTTGATTAACCATAAGTCCATGTCCTTCCAGTCACAACTTCCTTGTCAGGAACGCGTATGTGGCCTGTTTGCAGCGTTTGAAAGTGCAGTCACTCGCTTTGCGAACATGCCACAATTGCAGCACACATTACGCATGCTCTTTGCACTCAATTGAGCTTTTGCAAAAAGCTTTACATTCAACCCTTCATTACCCCACCTTTGCTTAGGGTTGAAAAGCCAACACAATGTGTGTGTAAATGAGCGGAAAAGGTCATCAGCCAAATGCTCCTATGAACAGCAGGACAAGTCAAGCAATGCCCTCACGTTCCTGGCATGGGACCGTTAGGTGTCTTGCGTGTTTGCGTGCAATTGCGTGCAATACTCGATCGTATCTCTGACGCCTAAAAAACGCGTTGAGACGAATAGTTGTGACTTTGTGCTGGCGGTAAGGTTACTATATCGGCAGTATGATGCCACTCACCTGTGCTTTGATTATTCCGTGCGGCGCGCGGGGGCTGGCCCAATACCGTACTTAAGTAGGCTTACGAGCGTCTCCGCTCGAGCCGCAGTGGACCTTGTCACACCTATCCCATTTTTTAGCTACAAGCAGTCAACAGCTCACAGCGGCAACCATTGCGCAACAGATGCTGCAGCTTACAACTGGTCGCATCCGGTCGCGTGTATCAGCTTGCCAAAATCTGCAGCTGCAGCTGCGTGGCCCTCCGTGGCAACCAGTAGCCCAATCATCAGCTGAAGCTTGAAACATGCAAACTGCAATGGAGGCCTCCGCTAGAGGGTGTCAACTTGCCCACAGGCTTACCTATCGTATCCTGTCGTGTACCCATGTGCTTTTCAGACCAGGCCAGCGACTCGGCCATAGCCACAACAGTAAACAGTCCGCACACCAGCCCTGGGAACCCGCAGACACTATGTGCGTCTCATTCTCATAGTCCGTGCGTTCAGCTCAATAATGAACAGGGGCAAGGGGAGCTGACCCGAACGCGGCAACAGCAAGTTTGACTTCTAGACCTTGACTGAACCCGCGTACGAAGCTGTTGACAAACAAAGTCTGGCACGTGAAACGCGCCGCGCTCCGTGTTGACGAGGAGCTCACGGGCGTGCACAAGTGTTCCCAACACTGACGACACTTCCTTAAATCACTGCGTGGTAATGTTTACATCACACAGTCAGCTAAGCAGACCTGGTAGTGGGTTACCAAATCTGATGTAAACACACCGGTTGGTACCAGCATTTGGCCCTAACAAATCTTATCCCGCCCCAGGGCCACTGGGAGCAAACAGGAGAGGGAGGGTGGGACAATTCTTTCGAGCCCAACCCTGCCACCAGATAAGCTCAACTTGGTTGCTGCTAACGCTGCAACTAATTATCGTGCTGCTTTACTGACGGCATGTTAGTATCACTCCAAGGATAGCTGCATGTGCGTCAGCACGTGTCTGTCTCAAAGGCCCTAAAACATTTAACCATAGGGCAAAGACTGGTGTTATGTTGACTGAAAGCTCTGACAAACCACACACCATTGACTGATCTTTCACTGAACGAGCAGTATCTTGGAAACGCATCACAACGTACACACGCCAACTTTTGCATTTTGCTTGCCAACTTGGACATATGGCTGCGCAGGTGTGTACCTTATTCAGTCTGCAAAGCCCAATTGGCACCGTTTGCTGCTCATCAAGACTTTGTCTGCCCAGTCCTTGAACTCAAAGCAACCAAAGCTGGGACCACATCATTATTCACAATGCACAGAAGCCTCGAGGGCCATTGCCAAACTAGACGCCCCCTCCAGTGCTCCATGCAGCCACAGCAACAATGAACATGACAGGCCCTTCCGCAGATCTTGCAAATCAGACATTGCCCAGTAATCTGGCTCCTCCAGCAGCCTGCGCCTGTCAAAATCTGCTGACAAGAACACTTCCACCTGTTGCAAGCACAATGAGTGCTGTGACGCATTGTTCTCTTTGGAAGAGGTCTCTGATAATGTGATCAAACAGATGTGAGATCATGCAGCTTGTGGTTGGCTGAACATTCGTGCACGCCACCTCATTTGGGAAGAAAAGAAAGTAGACAAATACAAAACAACGACTGGAGAAAAATAAGGTCTCATTGCTGCGAGCTTGCAAGCTTTGACGCTTTACTGGAAAGTCACTGCAGTGCTTGCTACACACAGGAAGTAGCTGTGTGGTGCAAATGACACAACACAGAAAGCCCAACCAAAGTGACAGTGTCAGTGCAAACATGCATCCAGCAGATGTTTTTGGTTCAAGCACAAAGTTCCTGTGTATATCTTGACACATGCACATGACAGACATTACTGGCTCACCATGTGCTCAGCTTTACTCCCACTGCCTCTAGTCGCAGCAAGCAAACTGCATGCCTGCTTGCGAAGCTCGTGCGCTTCGCCAACAGCAGGGACGCTAGCATACAGCCTAGCATTGATGGTGTCCACACAAAGCAAAGGCTGATCAGCAGTAGCTTCCAGAAACTCAGCAGCCATTGTACAAACGGGGCGGGGGGTGAAATCCCAGTAGCGCAGTACTGCAGCTGGTAAGCAGGCTGTGGCACCTGTGTGGCAGCTGTGGCAATACAGCTGACCTGTGTACTCACACCGCCTAGCAGCCTGCAGCAACTTGTCATCATGTTGATGGCCCTCTTAAAGTATGCAAGTGATGAAGGGTGTGTCACTTGTCAGGGCAAGAGCAGCAGAAGCTAAATCCTGCAACAAGCCAGCTGCAGTAGTGGTGATGATGATGTCTTTGTCAAGTGTGTTCTGGCTGCGACACTTCCTCTCATACGCAATCAGGTGATTTTTGAAGACCATACTGTGGACAAAACACTTGTCTCAAGCGTCTCCATGCAAAACACAATACGCACATGCACAGCATGTCTTGCGGCAAAGTCACTTATACTGTGGACTCCCCTGATGAGTCCTCAAGACAAGAAATGTAAATTGCTTGATTGAATGATTGATGGATTGATTGATACCCTGATGGCCATCAAGCAATGTTGCGATGCATGCACACTGAAAGCAACGTTGCGATGCATGCACACTGAAAGCAATGTTGTGATGCATGCACACAGAAAGCAATGTTGTGATGCATGCACACAGAAAGCAATGTTGTGATGCATGCACAATGAAAGCAACTGGCTCCACACCCCAGACTGTAAGGCATAAAATAAAATGAATGATGCATGCACACTGAGAGCCTGCCTTGCTGCTGGTGCGCCCCAGCCAGCTTGTGCCCACAGCCGGCAGGGCCTTCCCACATTCTGCACACTGCCCTTGCTGACGCAGCATCAGCTCCTTGTCTGTGAACCTTACAGGAGCATCTGTCAGCAGCCTCATCCTGCTGCCATGCTTCTCAGAACTTGCAGAGATGTTGTCTTGTGTAGGCGGCTGAGCGCTGGCAGAAGCTTGCTGAAAGGGAGTGCTATTGACAGGGGTGTCCAGAGGACACGTGATGAAGGAGGGGTCGAGGAAGGCTAGCAGGGGTGACAAGGTAGGGCCCTGGGGGTTGAGGGTCAGCAGATCTTGCAGACAGGTGTGCAGTAGCTCCTGGCGCTGTGTGATCACATGGGGAGCCGTCCTGAACCGACACAAGACATCATCTTCTCAGCTTTGCTGTTGCCTAACACGTGCACAAGCGCAACATCAAGAGCAGTGGAGTCTGCTGCTGTCTTGCTTGCTGTCAGATGTGATCAATGACAATGCAGTCTAGACAAATCAACTGACTCAAGAGTGATCACAAACAGCGTATGAGAGCCGATGCCCCCTCCCGGGGTAGGGCCTTAGCCTCAGCAGGACTTGTACATCTATGCTGGTAACCATCGGGGTATGCCTTGTACAATAGGCCTATCATGACTAACTAGTTTGAAAGAAAGAGTGAGAACGAACTGATAGTGAACACCATTTGCCTGCTTAGAGAGGTCCAGCGTTTATGCTAGGCGCTCAGCAGCTGACTGGCACACACTATACATGCGCCTTCAGCTGCATAGCACAGCCATTTCACAACGACAAGAAGAAGACCAAGCAAGAGCCAGCAGTATGTAGGGCTGGCCTGCATACCTGTCTTGGCCCCGTACAGACTGGGCTTTGCTGAGGGCGTCCCAAGCTGGGGACAGGGCTACGCCAGGCTGTGATCTCAGAGCTGCCCTGAGGCTGATGAAGTCCCTGTATGAAGCAAAGCTCTGACATCAAGTCCTACATGACATCACCAATGCCTGTTATGTGCATAGCATATACTTGGGGCGACGGTCGCATCAGAGCAGGGCCACACAAGGCAAAGTGCCCTTGCTAGACCCATGCTATGATCATTGCTCACTGCCAAAGACACAATCATCGCCGAGACAGCTTGCATTCGTCTGACAGTTACTGTGTCTACCTATCTTCATGTTTCTTCACACACTGTAGCATCTGTCCAAGCCACTCTGCTACTCCAGTGCCGAAGCTTTTAGGGATGATCAACAAACATGAGACAGACCGAGCCAGGAAGCTGCCCTGCTCCATACAGACTGCTGAGCTACACAGTCATGATAGCTATGACAGTTGTGACAGCCATGACAGTTGTGACAGCCACGACAGTTGTGACAGTCATGACAGCCACGACAGTTGTGACAGTCATGACAGCCATGATAGTTGTGACAGCCAAGCTCTTGTCAATCCCGAAACATATATTTCAATTCAGAAACGTTGTCCTTACACTAGACATCTAAACTCAGAAACGTCTGGGGAGAGTAAAAACACGTTTGTACATTGTGGAGATGCTTTAGCTCTTTTCAATCCCAAAAGTCTACTTTAATTCAGAAACGGTATCCTTACACTAGAAACCTAAACTCAGAAATGTCTGGGGACAGTAAAACCACGTTTCTACATTGTGAAGATGTTTTAGGTAGCAGCAAAGTGGGTGACCTGAAGCGGCGCCGAACTATCCAGCTGGGCTGCAAAGGGTTGGATCTTGCCTCCACCATGTATGCAGTGTACAGGCTGCCACCAGAACCTGCCTCTGCCACCATCTCACATGCTGTCACGCTCACCTGCAACACCATTGCATGCTGTCACTGTCACCTGCAACACCATTGCATGCTGTCACTGTCACCTGCAACACCATTGCATGCTGTCACTGTCACCTGCAACATCATTGCATGCTGTCACGGTCACCTGCAACATCATCGCATGCTGTCACGGTCACCTGCAACATCATTGCATGCTGTCACTGTCACCTGCAACATCATTGCATGCTGTCACTGTCACCTGCAACATCATTGCATGCTGTCACTGTCACCTGCAACATCATTGCATGCTGTCACGGTCACCTGCAACATCATTGCATGCTGTCACTGTCACCTGCAACATCATTGCATGCTGTCACGGTCACCTGCAACATCAATGCATGCTCAGAGACAGGTTTCAGGGTGGTTTTGGGGTGGTTACAACCAGCCATGCTACAAGCTGTTGCTGCGATGGCATCTTTGCTTGGATGCATGATGACTTGCTCATGCGCGTGAAGGCAGATCATGTGCAAGGAACACTAGAAAACTTATCATTCTTGTACAGCTTGTTCTTACAAGTGCCCTCAGAAGGGGCGGGGGTAGAGGTCTTACATGACTAAGTGTGGCATGGACTCGGGTTGCAGGAGCAGAACTGCTGCCCTCCCACTGAAAGACAGCTCTTGGCAAAGCTTCAGGGTCGGCATCAGCACCAGCTTGGCAGCCTGCACTATTTGAGTTGCACTGGGCTGGGCCTGCGTCTAAAGCCTGCAAGGCAGTCACAAATGTCAACTGGCAGACATCAGCATCTGCATGCTTTGCGTGCTTTGCATGCTTTGCGTGCTTTGCATGCTTTGCGTGCTTGTTATGTTGGTCAACAACAGCTTGCAGTTCACTCATTGTCATTTCACTGAGGACTATACAGTCTGGCATTTAGAGCCAGTTGTGACTCATCAGTGGTGATGCATTGCACTTAGACCTACAACTCCAGCGAGAAAGGCTAAGCGCGGGTGAGAGGCAGGGAGGGTGCAGTCATCGCATAAACATGGTGGTAAGGAGGCCAAAGGGAAGCAAAAGGCAAGCATGTTTCTTCACCGTTGGCAAACTGCCACAAGCCATCTTGACCAGATGTTTGAGGCCAACTGGCTGGGCATGTGCTTTTATGACTCAACTGCTGCATCCACTTTTACAAACAGATAGCAAAGTCTGATAGCTCACCTCATAAGAGGTTTGCTGCATGAGCCATTCTTCCTCGACAGGTGTGGCTGTGCTGTCAGCAGATCCAGCACGCTGATGCTCAGGCAGGCTTTCAGTCTCCTCAGCATGCAGCCTTGAGACTGTTGCTTCCATAGACAGGTCTGTCAAGCCAAGCTCTGTACTGCCATCAATCTGACCACCACCAGGCCTAGGCATTGCAGCAGCCTGCCCAAACCTTGACAGCCTGTCATCAACCCCCAGGGAGGAAACTGACCCTATGGGGGAGTCACACAAGGTGGTGGTACCATCAGATGACTGGGCGTCCATGCCAGCCAGTATGTGAAGCTGCTGCATGCTCAGATCATCACTTGACTGGACACCAGCCAGTACTTGCAGTACCTCATGCGCATCTGCCTGAGAGGGCTGTCTACTGCCAGAGTGGACATCTGCCTGAGAGGGGTGTCTACTGCTAGAGTGGACATCAGGTGGGATCTGGCAAGCATTGTGTTGACCTGATGCACCTGTTGTGCTTTGCAGATCAATGGTCTCAGCCATTGCAGCTGGCTCTTGCTGCCCTGGCATACATGTCATCTCTGCATCTATGTCTGCCTCTTGCAAGCTGGCGTCTGTGTCTCCCTCTTGCAAGCTGGCGTCTGTGTCTGCCTCTTGCAAGCTGACATCTGTGGCTGCCTCTTGCAAGCTGGCGTCTGTGTCTGCCTCTTGCAAGCTGACATCTGTGTCTGCCTCTTGCAAGCTGGCGTCTGTGTCTGCCTCTTGCAAGCTGACATCTGTGTCTGCCTCTTGCAAGCTGGCATCTGTGTCTGCCTCTTGCAAGCTGGAGTCTGTGTCTGCCTCTAGCAAGCTGATGTCTGCTTGGCTTTTGCTGCCGCCGCTGCTGCTGCTGCTGCTGTGGGTAGCTGATGCTGGGACTACACTCACGCTTGTGTCAGCTACACTACTGTTACCAACACTCAGGCTGTGGCTGCTTGAGCGCATATCCTCATGACTGGAGCTACTCTGGGCATGGGCACCATGTGGGTGGTGTGCCACTGGAGAATTATCATCAGGTGTAGGCAGAGGAGCAGGGGTCTCTTGGGCGGTGTCCAGGTGGTGAGGCTCAGGCACAGCGCTGCTGGTCAACATAGCAGTGATGTCTGAATAGGACATGCCATCAACCCCTGCAGCCATGCAGGGCTTCAGCAACATGGCAGGAAAGACCCTGATCTATCAACCTGCTGCACTGTTGCTGGGCAGCTGAGAGCTTGATGCACAAGCATATGGGGATGACCAACAGGTGTTTGTTGGCTGAAAGCAAAAACGATGTGTTCTGGTCATGCCAAACTTTCTTGACTGCAACAGTTTACACTTGCAACAAGATGCGAAGTGATGCATATTTGAACAAGCAAACACATCAATACGTCCAATTGATATTGCATAAGCAGTCAGCTGAATATGCAGACAAGGGGTATGCATGTGAGCTGCTACTCATGCTTAGAAGAACTCATCACTTAGGCCAGGAAGTCAACTTGGCATGCAGCCTATTACAGAGCAGACCTACAACGTCACCTTCCAGTTAATCCACGTCACCAGCTGACAACACGCGCACAGCCTTGTCATGCACATCCTGCGCTCTTGGTGTCAGCGTCAGCACAAGGTGCCCTGACTCATCCATAACCAGGCTAGCACTGCACAACACATCTTCTGCCATCACCACACCGACATCATCGTCGCTGGGAGCTTCTATCAGGGCGCCATTTGGGTCAGTGGAGATGTCAGGGCTGGCAGGAGTTGGTGTGGAGCCAGCAGCTCTGCAGGCTTGGCTGACAGGATGATGCAGTGACTCTGCTGAGGTGGGGGGAAATGGGTTGGATGCAGGTTGCGCTGAACTAGGGGAGGCAAGAAGGCTGTTGGGTTCGGAGCTGGATGCCCTTCTGTTGCTCCTCAGGTCAGCATCTGCATGGGCACAGCAACATCATGGGGTTGAATGCTGTCAAGCACGCAGAAAGATTTGCTTTGCGAGCGTGCTTTGATCTCAAATCAACCTGCAGTGATGGGAGTGCTGACTATGACTGTCTGTGTTCACTTTGTGTTTGTTTGAATCAACGGGAGGGTATGTGGGTGCTTGTGTAGTATGAGGCACAGACGCCAGAATGTGCTAGATTTAGCATGACACACAAGCACTCAGAAGCCCTGCCTCTTGGGTCAAGACCCAGGACAGTTGCAGGCAAATCAGGGCACAGATGCCAAATTGTGACAGAGCCATTATACATTGTGACACATCTGCATGTGCCATACACACAACAAGCCAGACACTGACGCAAGTGCAGCGCATTTGTGTAGAGCACATCCAACACACGCCACAGTTCAGACACAAAGGCTAAGCTTTGGTCCAGAACCAGAGCCCCTACCAAGCTCTGACACAGAGAGGGAGTGTCCAGGCAGCAGCAACGAAGCGAAGTCCCCTTCACGCATAGACTCCCTGCTGCTCAGCGCTCTACCCAGCTGCTCTGAGCTCTTACGCATTCCCACCATTGGGACCATATCTTCCCCAGAGCAACTAGCAAGATGTACGACTTCATCTGCCTGCTGCTTGTGACTGCCTTGGTTCAGGCTGTATGCATCTGCATGTGTTGCAGTCGCTGAGCTGACAGGTGCTGGTACTGGAAAGTGGAGTGGTGAGGGGCTGCTGGCGGTCACTGGCCCCTTGAAAAGAGTGCCCTGATCAGACTTGGAGATGATGTCATCCAAGAAGGATGCTGCGCTTTTGGCATGCAGATCCAATTCCTGGTTGGCAGCTGATGCACCCATGTCATTTTGAAGCTGTCTGGTATCATTTTGGAGTATCTGCTGACATTGGCAGTCAGAAGTTGTTAGAGGGAGCTGCACAGGCAGACTGTTAGCACCCCTGAGCTGATCATCATACATTGGTTCAGATCGTGCATCATCAGTAGGCAAGCCTGTATTTGGGCTGCCTGCAAGCTGACTCCCTACTTGCTGACGCAGCGTTTCAAGTGTGGGCTCAACAGCAGCGTGATGACCATGGGATGGTTGCATAGTTGCAGGAGGCGTTGCTGCTGCGCTTTCTGAGCTTGCAAACGTCAGCTGATCTATGGCAATTTGGGACGTATCTGACAGCATGTGTGGGTAAGCAGAGGGGCTTGATGATGTCAGAGGCTGAGCTGAAGAACCTGAGGGTGTCGCCTGATCAAGAGGCTGGTCTGGTGCAGAAAGGGGCAATGAGTGAGGAGTCAGGGGTAGCTTTGGGCTACCAGGCAAGGCATTGTTGAAGTTGATGGTCCGAGGTTTCCTACAGAAACACAAGTAACTGGTGAGTAGAACACCATGAGGCCATCGCATTTTCTGATATGCCATTGGCATGTGTATATACATGTGTATATGCATGTGTGTCAAATCACAAGAGACAGTGGCCCCTCAGGGGCTAGAGCCCTAGCCTTGGCAGGAATGTGGAACACCATGTTACCACTGCAATTTTTGACATGCCACTGGCACATGTGTATGTCTCAAACTACAAGAGCCAGTGCCCCCTCATGGGGTAGGGCCTTGGCCTCAGCAGGAATTTGAATTTGATGCCAACGACCATCGGGGTATGTCATGTGGAATAGGCCAATCACGACTTAACTCGACGTGTACATGTCAAATGCACAAGAGCAAGCATGACTTCACGTTTGCTAGGCCAGTGGCGATTTCTCAAGCAGCATAGTCACTTTCCAAATGAGCTTGTCCAAACAAGGCAGTGTGGAAGTTACTTAAAAAGCAATGTACCCAAGTGAGTCTGCCTCACCTCTTTGCTGATGCATTGAAATGCCTGTTGCTTGCAACACCTTGATGACCGCCAGTGAGACTACCCTGAGCAGGCAGGCTGTCGGGCTGGGAGGTGCTAGCCTGGTAGTGAGACTGCTGGCGCCTAAATAGGCTACCAGCAGATGACAACAGCGCACCAGCTGCCACAGCTGCAGGTGTTTTAGTGGGCACCTCAATAGGCAAGGAGAAGGACAGGGTGTCTAGGCTCACTAGGATGTCTTGGAAGAGGTCAGTCACAAGCTCGGGCTGCAAGAGAAGCGCCCATCTGCAGGCAGAACATACTGCTGAGCGCATGTCATGCAATGCATGGATTGAGTTTTTGCCTCAGCAGAAGGGCGTCTGGCAAAAGCTGGAGCCGAGGACAGAAGGGTAAGCTGAGGGATGCAACTGGAGGGAGGGGGTGTGGGGGGTGGCGAGCAAGCAACAAAATGATAGGTGCCATCTGTGACACTCACATGATAGGGGATTGCAGCTGCGAAAAGAAAGTGAGAGGAGACAAAAGTAATCCAACCCAAAATGCATCATGGTATTTTAAAGAGACCCATGAGGCAAGGGCCATCAGCAGATGCAACCCTGATCAGTGCCATCAGGCATACTGCTGACAGGCACAGCTGGCCAAGCCTCAAAACAGTCACTAGAGTACCTGTCATACCACTGCTCATACAGCTCCCGGCTCATCCGCAGGGCAAGCAGACGTGCCCCAAGGCAGCCTTCATTCAGCCCTGCCCTCACCCACATGCGCAGCCTGGCATCATCACTACTCCCAGCAGCCATCTCCACAACCGCACGGACACCTAGGGCGCCCTCACTCGAAGTGACCCCTTCTGCGGCCTTTACAGATTCAGTCAGTCAGTCTTACAGGTACATACATATGCGTACTGTCAGGATACATGCTTTGTGGTAAAGGACCCTGAAAGTTGACAGTGTGCTGAGTGACTCGCAGCTTGATCATAGTGGCCTGATTGCACTCTGGCTGACTAATCTGCATGGGACTGAGTTTTGGGTTGGCATATCACCACCTTGCTGTTACTGCATCAGACTGAACAGACCAAACTTAATACAGGCAGCTGTGCAAAGATGCGGATGACAACAGCAATGCAGCAGCTGCTTCTCTCTGAGTCAGCGCGGCTGCAATGCTTGTAAGCAGCGCCAAACAAGCATAGATCACGACGATGCTCAAATGCTCACCTGAAGCACCGCAAAAGCAGTAGCCCTCTTTGGGGGCAGGTAGCTAGCCCAGCCTGAGGTCCGGGGCCTAGGAGCAAAGGATTTCAGCCCGTGGGACAGCATTGACTCCACTAAGGTGCACAAGAGCCGTACTGGAGGACTGTCATGGCCTAACGGCTCAAGACTGCCCTGTGCTGCTGACTGGACTTGCTGTACTGCCTGCAGATGGTTTGTAGCCGATCGTAACATGTCACACAATAGCCGTGCTGTGCAGCATGTGCGTTGGCGCAAAAACCTATGCTGACACCAAATGGTCAAGACTAAAAGCAAAATTTTGTGTTCACAGTTGTAGTAGAGAGCAGCAGAAACAAAGTCGACCTGAGTTGTGTACTTGGGAAAAAGACCAAAGCTCAACCATGGTGTTTCTCGCCAAACTTGAAAACTAGGGTAAGTTGAATGAAAGTGGAATCACAGCGTACCTGCTGCACTTGCTTGCTGAGCTGGAGGCCCTTGCTTAGTAATATTTTCTGCTCAAGCGTCAATGCCTGAGTCTCAACAGTGCCTAAACTGCCAGGCTTCCCACCCCTGACAGGCACAGATGACGTACAATCAGCGCTATCTGACGTCCCCACATCAGCAGTGGTGTGTGCCATTGCATCAACTCGACCAGGGCTGCCTGATGCATCATCAGGCGCAGCATCTGCAGTTCTGCTGCCATCGGTGGGACTGACTTCTGATGTGGAAGTAGGCTCTGTAGAAGAGTCAGCCACAGCACCTTCGACTATACTGTTTGCTGAGGAGGCTCTCATGTGGGTTGTTGCTTCTACATGAGTCTGACTGCAGGGTTTGTTGTCCTCTTCATCTTGTGAGGCAGATGGGGGATCAGTAACCAACCCTTGTAGGTCTGATGCAGCTGCAGCCGGGTCTGATGCGGAGTTTTCTAAGCCCTGTGAAAGCTGACATGCATCTCTGACATCACCACTGAGGCTGTTTGGGCCTTGCTGAGGGGATGACGCTGATGCTGACTTTAACGCTGATGACCGTTCCTTTTGTGTGGTTGAGGTGGGATCAGCTGGGCTACGGCTATTTGAGCGTTTCCAGAGGGGCCAAGGCAGGGGCAGAGTCTGTGGAAGCCTGTCTGTCCATGCGTTGCTGGTTGCAGCAGCAGACTGCTGAGCTGGCGGCATGTGAGTTGACTCATCCCGACCACTTGCGGCTGATGCTGCTGCTGAGGACCAAGTGGGTAATGGCAGCGAATGGCTTGGCTGTTTCACCTGAGGTGGTCCTGCTGGCTCTTGACTGACAGCTAGCAGAGAACAAACAGAAGTCTGAACGCTCAAATCAGTTAGCTTGCTGTTGAGGGGAGGTGGCTCTGACACTGCTGCTGTCATGCTCACAGGGCTACCTGTCGTACAACGGCAGAAGTGACAGCAGAGCATGACAAGCTTCTTGTCATGAGCAATTGCAACTGCACAGGTGCAGTTTATGTGCTGTGTGTGAGATAGGCATTTCGTCAATGCATCATTGCCAGGGTCTTCATGGCTTGTGCAAGCTTGATCAAAGATGGCCCATGCTTCCACATCTGTTCTGGCACATGTGCAAGGCAGCCGAACAGGATTAGTGATAGAAACACTGTGCCAGACATGTGAAAGAAGGTGTACACAGGTATGTCACCAAGGCTCTGGCAACAAGGTGACGCTTCCGTTCAGCAACGGTTGACGGTTGAGCTAACTACTTGTGCAGCCTGGGCCCGAATGGTTATGTGCAGGCAAGACAGGCTACCAGTGCTGATTTGCTGCGCTGTGAAGTCTGTCAATGGAGCGTTTGATGCAAGCTGTGCTGGCTCCTGCACTTTTTTGGCAGGACAGGGCTCCTGCGCTCTGACTGCACCTTTAGCTGAAGAGCAAGCTTCTTGCTGCTTGTGGTCATTGTCCAGTCGCGAGGGTGAGCGGGTTTTTGAAGATGCTTCTGGCTTTGCTTCTAGTGGTGACTCTGCAGCTGATGTGGTGTCTGCTACAGTCAGGTTGGAGCGCAGTGCTTGCTGCAACATGGCTTGCACATGAGCATCCTGCATACAAGCAACCAAGCTGATAGTGAATACATGCAGCACAGTCAGCAGCTTACACAGCAGGAACCAGCCACAGAGCACCCCGACGTCACAAAGCCATGGCGAAAGCTGAGCCAGCACTTGCAGGTGGACTTGGTTTTGTAGCTGAGCACCAAGTTGCATGGCGCAAGGCTGACTCACAGTCTAAATGCTGGTGAGCTGAGCATATAGCAGAACCGCAGCAGCAGCAGCTTCATGTTCAGGTCGAGCTGTTTCAGCTCTGGTCATATCCTGCTGGGATACTAATCACACGAGCATGTAGCTCACCTGGAGTGGCTCTAGAGCCACTTGCAGCTCAGCAACTCGCTTGCTCCTCATAGGTGCACTCTTAGCATAGGCTGATGCGACCTGAGGCTGACTAGGCAGCTTGCTGCAGAGTGTCAATAAGCTGCCATCCACAGCAGCCTGCAATTGGTGCATGTGACAGCTTGGCTAAAAGCTTGCAGCAAGGCAAACCTGGACACAGCACATGCTCAATACACAGCATGCAAAGTAACCTGAGTCACCCAACAGTGCAATAACATCTCTGGTTTGTCAAGCGCTACTTGGCTGGTTGCGTGACTCCAGCAGGGACCAAGCAGCAAGGGAAATGCTTGGGTCATTGCTGACACCACACTCCAGAAATTAGGCTCAACAGCTCGAGTACCTTTGAGGCCAACCTGCAGCATGGATAGACTCCATCGGGACACTTGTTTGTGTCCGCTGTATGCAACAGTCTAGCAACGTGCAGTTCACAGTATCTGAGCCAGCTGCGCAGTTGTTAACCTCGGCAAAGTCCTTGATCGCAGCCGTCAAGTCCGAGCACAAAGCATTTTCAAGTGACCCAGTGTCAACAGACGCCTTGAATGCAGCTGCGACTTTCGCAATGCGCTCAAACAAGTCTGCTCTTTCCATCCCTTGTGAGCGCGCAAGCTATGACAGCAAGCGATGCCTGTAGAAGCAACAGCAGGAGGGCAAACGCGACTGTGACATGACTGTCGCTAGAGAGTCCCTAAGGGTAGCAAGCTTTGAATCTCGAGGCTGTAATAGCATGCTCCGCTCCGAGTCAACTCGACGTTTCGGGATTGAAAAGAGCCATTAAGTTACTTCTGGACATTAGACCCAGTGCTCCATTGTTTTCACTCATCAAGTTCAGGTTAGGTGCTCACTCACTGAGGGTTGAGACTGACAGATGGTTGAGACCCAAACCACCTAGAGAACAACGTGTTTGTCGCCACTGCTCTATGCAAGCGGTTGAAGATGAGCAACATTTTCTTTTTGACTGCCCTTTTTACAGCATCATTAGAGGTCAGCACTTTTCGTTATTTGGCCCAAACTACCAACAGCGGGACATTAGGCTCTTTTTCGAACAGAACTCCCACCAGCTTGATTTTGTTGCACACCACATACACCTGTGCTTTCAAGCCAGGATGTCTGATGAGTCACTACTGGCTCCACACCCCAGACTGTAAGTTATAAAATGAAAATGAAATACAGCGACAAAATTGAATAATTGCATCATCAAAGCACCCATAGATCGAAATCTGCAGCCAATGCTTATATAAGTCACTGGTAGGCATGTAGAACTTGAAGCACATAAGCACTTTTCAGGTCTTCGGCTTGCTGACCAGAAGACCTAATTTGCAAAGCTCATCATGATAGCACAGCACCCTTCAATCCAAGACTGTCTCCACCAACAAGGACTTGTCCAGTAAGGTCAGCTGCACCCGTGATGCCTTCAATCTGAACTCAGGACAATGGCGCAGAAAATGAACACTCGGTTGCTGAGAGAAACGAGGCCGCCCTTCAAGCTTTTCCTGAGCTGCTCCAGCTCTGCCATGGCTTCAGAGTATGACAGCAGCCCCTTGCACAATTACACAGCAGGCATGTTTGCTGAGCAGTACAGTGCAGTGGTAAGGCCAGCAGATGACACATCAAAGCCATTAAGGCCAGACTGGCAACCTGCACACACATACAGTTCGCATCAAGCTAACCTCAACAGTCTAAATGTGTCATAGAAACAGGCAATGTTGTGTCTGGGTAAGTTGCATACCTGCAAATTTGCTGATCTGTGCAGCAGATTCTGCCCTAGAAGCAGGAATGCTTGATGCAATCAGAGAGCATCTTGCTTCCTCATCTCTGGTATGAATGTCTTATGCTGGGTAGGATGCGTACTGCAAGAGAGGTGCCCTGTGTCAGACACAAAAGGCATCAGTCACAGCTCCCCCTAGCGCATGATGGCTGCAAGGCATTAAATCCATAGTGCATTTCATGCTGCCTTCGTGGCTGTAAGCCAGCTAAGATACAGGCAATGCCATCTTTGTACATACAGTGATGGCATACTCACCAAGTATGCAGTAAGTCATCATGTCTCAGCTGCTTTAGGACCCTTGCCCTCCTGAGCCAAGCTGTTCAGCTTCAGCTCCATTTCTTCAAAGGGGTCCAGGGCCTTGATTGGAGGCGTTTCGCCCCTCAGTTGGGCCTGCTGGACCCGATACTCATGCAGAATGTCTTTGTACATGTCCCACACGCATAAAGAGCACCCACTCTGAGGTGCAGTCAAGCAGCGTCAGCCAGGCTTCAGAGGGCAAAAGATGAACTCGCAGACTTGCATAGGAAGACACCTGGCAACAGTCCTCGGGTCCAGGTTCTTCCGGTCTCTCAAGCAAAGGACCCTGAATTGGCTTTGAAGGGTCTACCCGTGCGCTGTTGTCTAATTTTGCATGCTGACTGGAGGTACGCAAGGTGTAGTACTGTGCGCACGGTGGTGGAAGCACAGTGATTGCTGCACGAGCGATGCCGGCAGCATATGCTAAATGCCAAATTTGTTCGTTCTGTCGCAGGCTGAGCAGCAAAGATAGTCGCATGCTGGACCTGCTGGTTGCCAGGTACGAGCACGAGCAAGAATGTGGTCTGAGTGGGGACGTGCTGCAGGCTGAGAAGCTCCTGATGCCGATGCAAGCTCGCTCTTTCTGTTGTTTGACACGCCAGAGGAGCAGTCTCAGTAGACATACTGGCTTACCGTATGCTTAGAGGCACGTGAGAGTGCATTACTGTTCAGCCAAGTCTTTGTCATGCTCGCAACAGCGTTGGTGCACAAAGTGAAAGCTGCTTGGCTCTGCACGATCACATACATCCAACATGACGTCGAAGGAGGATGTGAGACAGTCCATGAAAGTGCTCGGACCGCCGATGCCTGCAGAAAACACAGCATCAGATCGAGACAACGTACAGTGCAAAGTTCCCAAGAAGTTGTGCTTTACCGTCGTAGTTTTGGGCGCCAGTGGTGACCTTGCCAAGAAGAAGACCTTTCCTGCTTTGTTCCTGCTGTTCAGCCGCGGGTGCGTTTCCCTAGTTGAGCATGCTTGATCAGTATTAACATGGCCGTTCGGTGACGCGGCACAAACCGACGCAGCCTGCGTTCGCGGTTTGTCATGCTGCTTACCTGAGCCCTGTTGCAGATTTCTGCCCGAAAACCTTAGCATACTAGGGTATGCAAGAAGCAAGCTCAGCAAGAAGGACTTGCAAGAAAAGGTCAAACCCAACTTGAAGGGTGATGATGACAAGGTCAATGAGTTTTTGGAAAAGCTAGACTATGAAGCAGGGCCATATGACAAGCCAGAAGGATACCAAAAAGTGTGTTCTGCCCACTCAAGTGCATAGACTTCTGACTGGCACGTGCTGAATTAGCATGCAAAGACTTTTTGGAGTGAAGTAGTGCCGAGCTTGTCCTGCAGGATTATGCTGCGCATCTTGTTTGCTTGCAATAAGTACACAGTAGTTGTGCTCAGGCAGCATCCCTCATATGTTGCCCTTTTGCAGGCACACAAGACGATCTCTGAGCGTGAAGGCAAGCACAGCAAGGATCCAAAAGGCCGCCTGTTCTACTTGGCCCTGCCTCCTTCAGTGTACCCAGAGGTGACCCAGGGCATCAAGGAGAACTGCACAGATGTGGATGTTGGTGAGGGCGGTTTCTTGCGTGTCATTGTGGAGAAGCCATTCGGCAAGGTGCGCTCAACTCAGTCAGATCAAAATGACATAAGATGCTGAAGCCACTTGTGAGGGGTTCAGGCTCCTCTACATGGAGTTTCCTGGCATGTCCAGCAGAAGGCCTGGTTCAGTACATGCGGTGACCGGGCTTCAGGCTTGGCATGCATACAGAAACCCATTTTGCACAGCGCTGCTGGCACCTGTGTGCATGCTGTGTCACACATGCCTCCGATTTTAATGCTGCCAAAAGCCTGGCCATGTTTATGAGCTCACTTTGCTGGACTGGACCCAGCTGATCTGACAGAAGGCTGTTGACATAGGACTGTGCTGACAATCATGGGCCTGGTAACAGACTGTCAAGTGATTGTGCTTTAAGCCTGCACTTGCCCTAACAGCACAAGCAATGCTGCTGGTCTCAAAGAGCACCAGGACAGACTCAAGCAAGCCAATTAAGTTTGTAACAAGTACTCAGCATGACTGGTCGTTACACAGGATTTGGAGTCATCAGAGGAGTTGGCCACAAAGCTGAATAACCTTTTCCCAGAGGATCAAATATACAGGTTGGTGCTTCACTTTGTAGCTTGAACTTTTTAAGCCTTGGGTGCATCACAGCTTTGGGACAATGCATGCTTCTGTTGTGTTCAAGATGTGATTGCCAGAGCTGCCAGGTGCTGCATGTCATTGCCAACACCAAGCACGCCGATGCAGCTTGCCCACAGCCAGTTAACAGGTTTGCTGTGTTGCATGCAATCATGGCCTTGCAGCAGGGCTGCCAGAAACCCAATCCATTTGCAGACTCAGCAGGGATCAAGATCTCTACCCATCCATACTTGCAACACTATGCCGTATCAGCTTCAATAGCATGACGTCTGATGTCCTATGTCTCATTGGCTGCCTCAACTTCTTATGTGCATGCGTGTTGTGCAGCACCATTGTAATGCAATAAAATGCCATTTCTGTTTGATACAAATTGGAGAGAAAGCCTTGACGCACACAATGGGATCAGGCAGAAGATCTCAAAAACATCGTATTATGAACTGAGCAGTATATGTTTGGACAAGGAGCTGGCAATATAGCCAGTGTGTAGAACATATCAACGACGCACATTTGACAAAGCTGATCGTCTTCTTGTTGCATGCAGAATCGATCATTACCTGGGCAAGGAGTTGATGCAGAACATGCTGGTCATGCGCTTCGCCAACAGATTTTTGGGACCTATGTGGAACAGTGTCCACATCTCAAACATACAGGTAATTTGATGCAGTCACTGATACTATAGTGGGAGCACAATCTTCCTGCTGAAAATGCACGGCCCTCATGCTGAAGTGCATTCTCCAGACAACAGGCCTCAGCTGCTTGGCAAAAGTCATTCTCGCAGGGCGCCTGCAGCATGTGTGATACTACTTGTAGGACCCTTTGAAAGAGCTGAAGCTGCATTTGCTCTCCCAATCATCCTTGTCAAATAAATACCCTGCTGGTTGACGTCACACCTGTTGTGCCATGCTTCTATCAGGACTTGACATTTGCTTTGTTGGTGTGCAGATATGCTTCAAGGAGCCCTTTGGCACAGAAGGTAGGGGAGGCTACTTTGATGAGTATGGTATCATCAGGGATGTCATGCAGAACCACATGCTACAGGTAAATACACCCACATGCTTTTCTAGCTGTTGTGAATACGCGCCTGCCCAGGAGTAAAATTGTTGCTGACAGAGCATGTGCCCCCAGCATTTGTGAGACCTTTGGTGTGCAATGGCTGCTGATTTTTTCATACCATGCAACAGTTCTGTGGCACAAATGGTCTCATTCGCTGTCATTGACCAAACCTGTGAGAAGTACATGTTGCTGCTGTGTACTGCCTGGCATACTGTGGGTGCTGATGCATATGCCGGCATCAGACATCATGCAAACAGCAGCAGACAGAAGCATTGGCTGGCTCAGTCTGAGTCAGAATACACCAGGCAGTGCACACAGAGTCAAGGCATGCTTAGTCAGTTGCCATGTTCAATGCAATCTGAGACTTGCATGTGCTCTAGCTTTGATTGCAACATTGCCATAGGCAGACAGTGCAGACGATGTCAATAAAAGCAATAAGATCAAGTGCTTGACTTAAACTTCCTTTCTTGTATGCCAACACTGGCTTGCGTGCCAATGCTGTCTTTCATTGCAATGGAAAAGCCATTCTCAGGCAAGGCAGATGACATCTGAGCAAGGAAAGCAGAGTCTTCGCGACCCAAACACCCTTTCCTTGTGTGCAGATCCTGGCTTTGATCGCAATGGAGAAGCTGGTGTCAGGCAATGCAGATGACATCTGAATCAAGGCAAATAAAGTCTTCATGAACCAAACACCCTTTTCTTGTATGCAGATCCTAGCTTTGATTGCAATGGAGAAGCCGGTGTCAGGCAATGCAGATGACATCAGAGACGAGAAGGTGAAGGTGATTCGGTGTATCAAGCCTGTCGAGGTGGAGGACACAGTTCTTGCCCAGTACTCAGCAGCCAATGACAAGCCTGGATACCTTGATGATGAGACAGTGCCCAAGGACTCAAAGGCACCTACTTTTGCGACCACAGTTCTTCATGTGCACAATGAGAGGTGGGTGAGTATGGTTTGATTAAAAAGCTGTGTCAGATGTGTCAGTTGCTGGGCAAGAGTGCACATGCACATTCATATGCACAAGCTGCAGCCTGTCAAGAGGGCTGTCATAACATTCTCTGCCCGTTTGCATGGATAAAACCAGGCTATAATGTCTGCCAGACAGCATATACCAGGTGAGTATGCTTGCCACTCAACTCACGTGCTACCTGAGAGCCTCTGGCTTGCACCAGATTTGTTGACAGGCTGCATGGCTGCAACATGCATGCACTACAACTGCCCATGTCAGCTATGGCAGGCAGGGCCTTGACTGAAAGTCGGGCATCACATCATTGTGACCACAGTTCACACCAGTTCAGTGGTGTTGTGAATCACCATTGTGAGTGACTTTTAATCCACAACCATCAGAGTCACTGGCCCTTCTATGATCAGCAGCCAAGGGCTAACATGTGTCCGTTTGCCAGCTGCCTTTGCTTGCTGTTGCAATGCGAACGGGCTCCGTGAAGGCAGGCAGGGCCCTTAGTGAGCATAATACGGAGATCAGCATGCAGCCCTGTCCATTGTACTAAAGTGGCCAAAGTTTTATGTCTGCCCTGTGTGCAGTGCCCTTTGCTTGCCTGCAGATGGGATCAAGTTCCCTTGGTGCCTAAAATGCTTGGTGCTCTAGACATCTGCATCCGATAACATAATTTGCTTCTTATGTCCAGGAAACAAGCACTCATGAGTGCCCCTCAATTGCTGACTCCCTTAATTGGTTCTTTTTGTATTTCTTAAAGACAGGAGGCAGCGTCCTGTGCTGTGAAGCCAAGCAAGACCTTCAATGAGCGTCAGAGTCTTGCTTGCAACACCAACCAATGGGCGTTGTCTGCAGACACAAATCCACATGTGTCAGTGCTGATCGCCTTTCGAATTGCCCTTGCTTGCCCACAGATGGGACGGAGTGCCTTTCATCTTGAAGGCAGGCAAGGCCCTGAATGAGCGCAAGGTGGAGATCCGCATCCAGTTCCGGCCCCCAGCAGCAGAGCTGACCTCCAATCTGGATCCCCTCAGGAATGAGCTGGTCATCCGCCTGCAGCCTGATGAAGCCATCTACCTCAAGATGGTAAGCCTACACATGTATGATAAACAAGCTGATGTATGTGCTTCAGAAAGGGCCCCCTGTTGGTGTGAATGAAAGGGAAATTTCCTGCAAGGAAGGAGGCTGGTGAGGCGCATCAGAGTTGTGCAGAGTCGTTTTTGGAGGGCCGTCATCATTGCAAGTCTGAGTTTATTTCATTTCATTTAATACCTTACAGTCTGGGGCGTGAAGCCAGTGTTGACTGATCAGACATCCTGACTTGAAAGTTCACATGTAGCTCCTGTGCGCATGTTGCTGAGCTGCACTGTCCAAACTGAGTACAAAAGGCATTTTGTTGGCACATGCATGCCCGGCACTGAATCAGGTTGGGCAATTCAATGGTTCAATTGCTTGGAGGCAGCTGGTGTTGTACTGGGTCTAGCTAGGCAGATCCTGCAGCCCTGCAGACCTTCTTTGCATGCTTGTACCATACCCTACTTACCCACTGATGTCTGTTTTCCATCTTCAGCTTGATGACTATGACTGATGAAGTGGCTGATGCGCAGGTGGTCAAGAAGCCAGGGCAGGACAACACACCCATCATGAGTGAGATGGATCTGACCTACAAGGAGCGTTACACAGATGCTTACATCCCAGAGGCGTACGAGCGCCTCATTCTAGATGCCATTAGAGGCGACCAGCAGCATTTTGTCAGAAGGTAGCAATCACAGAAAGAAAGGAAAAGAAAAGAAAAGAAAAGAAAAGAAAAGAAAAGAAAAGAAAAGAAAAGAAAAGAAAAGAAAAGAAAAGAAAAGAAAAGAAAAGACTACGCCTTTTGGCGTCAATTCAATAGCAATCACACCTCATCTCAACTTGTGCTGTCATGGCTACAGCCTGAGGAAGTATTCATTCTGTGAAGCATTGCATGGAGTGGGTGTTGTGTATGTACACATTTGTCGTTAGACCTTGTTACACTTCACTGCAATGTTCTATGCATGTCGTGCCAAAGTCCAAATACAAGTTGCTGTTACCTGTGACCTGACTGCAAATGCATTGTGCTACCATCACCACCTGCGTTTGTCTGTTTCAGTTACTGTCCAGTGACTGTCTGTCAGAGGTGGATTTAGGCCTAAATCTTAAACCCTGAACTCTAAACCCTGCACCTTGCAGGGACGAGCTGAGGGCAGCCTGGGCAGTCTTCACTCCTCTTCTTCATGCCATTGATGCTGGCAGAGTAGAATTGTTGAGCTACCCCTACGGCACCAGAGGGCCCCCCCAGTCAGATGTGCTGGTCTCAAAAAACGGCTTTGTCAAGAATGCTGAGTATTCCTGGACTCCTGTTAATCAGAGGAAAAGCATTGACATGCCAAGGCTTTGAGATGCTTTCAGTGTTCAGGCTTTCATCTCAGACCATCTGGTTGCAAAGTGCTTGAATGGTCATTAGCAGGATGCAGTCTGATTGTGCAGAGATGCTTTTGTTTCACTGCTATGTAAAAGAGCACTGTTGGTAGCCAAGAAGGCTTTCTGGGCTCTGCCATATCAGCTAAGCTGTCATTGCATCTAGCTGCAGTAATTGATGCAAATCTGTGTCCAATGAACAGCATGTTTTAATTTTCAGACTCTGAGACTTGTACTCATGACGTCAATTCAGAGTAGGCTGTAAGCGGGGTGCAAAAACCTTGGGACCGATGCTTGTTGGGGAAGACTGCTTGAGCATCATGAGCCTGACACCCTGGGCATGTTGAGTGCTGTCTGTAACTTTAGCAGATTCGAATAGTTGCAACATAGCCTTGCAACCCAGGTTACTGTTCGAACCTTCTTACTTGGGATTGCAATGCAGCACAACAAGCACATTTGCCGTTGTTCTTTGCACCATTGCCTGAATTCACGTACATGCCAAAGCCTTTGCAAGTAAGAGTGAATGTAGCTGTGCATCCATTGACCTAGTGACCTCATTTCTGGTTTCGGGGGAAATGTCGGGATGGCGATGTTGGTTTGACTGGGGACAACAGAAGCTGCGGTGACACCACCATCTCTCTTCGAGTTCACAACACATTGTGCAAGCAAGCAGACGCCATGTTGGCGCTCTGTTCATACACCGCCAGTATAGGCTGACAACACGCACTGAGGCCTCGCCATGAGCGAGAGCCAGAGCGGTTTTGGCTTTGTACATTGAGCTACACGCGCCTGGACTGCTGGACTAGATTGCCTACCGTCGAATGACAGCCTTCTCGCTACAGTCCTGCTTCTAAAGTTTAGGCATGGGCTTTGAGGTAGATGGTTTGACCTGCTTAGACCAACAGGCTTGCTTGACTCTATGATCTGAAAAGCTGTGCGTGCTGCAGCTTGAAAGCACATGGCAGGAGGCTCGTGGAATCGGGCAGGGTCTGGAGAATCAGGGAGCAACTTGCTACATCAATAGCATAGTGCAGTGCTTGGTGCACAATCCTATTATAGCCAACCTTGCGTTTGGAACCCTTCGTCACACATGCAAGTGTGTCAGATGCGCTCTATGCTATTTAGCGTTCAGAACCAGATGCAGCTTAGATGCAAACCACGTCAGCCCAGAGCGGAAAGCCAGTTACCCCAGGTGGATGATCTCTGCAGGATTGCCAACTCTTGGCACTCAGAGTAATGAACGTTTGTCAGCCTGCAAGCAGGTACACACGTCCCCTTATTGCAAATATACCTGCCAGGCTGTCCCAGAAAATTGGAGGCAGAGCGCTTTTATTGTTTGGTTGCCCCCATCAGCAGCTCTAGACAACTCCTTGAAACAATTTCTTCGCAGAGTTCCTCTAAGTAGCTCTCAGCACACTTGTATTGCATGCTTTACTCTGACCACGGTGACGTAGATCTACATCATGTGTGTCTCTGTCACTTGTTAGAGCAGCAGGCACCAAGCTCCTCCGACACAGTTAATGGTGTCATATGCATGTATCACAGCATTTTCCTGTGGTTCCAGGAAGACGCACATGACTTCCTGAGACAGTGGCTGGACAAGGTGCACGACCTGCATGAGAAGATCCTCAAGAATGGGCTTCCAAGCAAGCAGGTCGCTGCCCAATCATCAACTACCTGTTCACATGCAGTGCTTCACGCTGACTGCAAGTGTGAGCAATCAGTTGTATGGCCAGACCACGTCACTGAGTGCTTCTCAGTCCTGTATCTCTGCCTGTGGCATGAATGTCCGTGGCCACCAGAACATGCATGCACAGCAAGCCTCAGACATCACTGACCCATGCTCTTGTCTGCAGCCTGTCTACACCATCATTGACCAAGTCTTTGGAGGAGTGCTTGCAAGCAGAGTGGAGTGCCAGCACTGTGGTCAGGTTTCCAGCATGTATGACTCCATGAATGACTTGTCAGTAGAAGTTGACAATGGATGCTATGGCGTAGTGAAGTCTGTGGAGATCGCTTTGGGCAAGTTTATACAGCCGGAGGTGATGTCTGGCGAAAACGCCTACCATTGTGATTGGTGTCAAAGGTAAGGTGTCCATACCCTTCTGCTAGACGATCAGTGTGTGCCAAGTGTATGCTCAGGCAGCCCGGTCTACCACTTAGCTTCTCATTATGTTGATGCCAAAAGGTGCATTCTTTCTTATCTTTTCTATGCATGTCTCTCACTGGTAGCAGCTCATGGTCAGAACATGACAAATGCTGCAACCATTTCCATTGTGCCGTCAGGTCACCATGCTTGCAACAAATACTTGCTCTGCAGTTGCTGCCAAGCCTTAGCTCGCAGTACTATAGTGTAGTCACTTCACCCCTGCTTCCTTGGCATCACATTCGAGCCATGCATTTGCAAATAACATTCCAGATCTGCATTTCCCCACAAATGGTTGATGTTTATTGTCACGACTATGTTGCTCTGCAAGCTTGCTGCCGCTCTAGTTTTATGTCTGCATCGTGGATCTGTACTAAGTGTGTGTACATGCAGTACACACGCAGTTTCTGGGCATTTTGCACCGCTATTGAACTCCTGATACCATGTCGGATACTGTTCACACAACCTTGCAACCTGTTTTCACAGCTAGCACACAACAACCGCAATTCAAGCAGTCAAAAATCAATGACTTGATCCCAAGGGGCATGCCTTCTGCTGCGGTCTCACTGTTGGAATATGTCGTTTCACTGTCGGAATATGTCATTTCACTGGGTGTCTGCATTTGGGCAGGAAGCAGACTGCCCACAAGTCACTGCACATCCACACAGCCCCCAACACCCTCACCCTGCACCTCAAGCGCTTCCGCCCTGACTTCGTCAAGCTCACTGGCCACATCGCCTTCCCTCTGACCCTCAACCTAGCCCCCTTCCTCAGCCCTGACAGCCCAGAGCAGGCACCCCAGTCTGCCTTCTGCCAGGAGCCAGCTGCATGTTCCGATCAGCAGCCTGCCTTTCCTCAAAAGGCAGCCAGCTTTGCTCAGAAGGGACTTGCCTTTCGTGAACAGCGTGTGACCTACCGCCTGATTGGTGTGCTGGTGCACAAGGGGAGCTGGTCAAGTGCTGGCCATTACTTCTCTTACGTGCTGGACTCTGGTGAGGATCCACTTCTATGTGTAGATGCAGTCAAAGCTATATTTGCAGCCCTTCCTGCCATGTTAGCTGCTTCATGCTCAGGCTCAGTCAGACATATGGTTTGATCAAATAGGGCACTGACAACTGCCCTGTGTCATAGCTCCAGTAAGCATGTGGCTCACAGCAGCCACAGCAGTCCTGATGTCCTATTTCCATGGCTTGTCACAGTCAAGCTCTGCACACATTGTGAGTTGACAAATGCATCGCTCGCTGTGTGACTCGCTCGGTGCTGGCATGTCATTGAAACATAGTGATTTGTGTACAAGACACTTATTTAAAGTGAGCAATAAATGAAGTGCTCAGTGTGTGAATTGTGAAATACGATCTTCAAATGACATTTGCATGCATTGCATTGCAGACGGCCAATGGTGGCTCATGAACGATGAGCTGCGCTATCAAGTCTCAACAGATGAGGTCCTCAACAAATGCGATGCCTACATCCTCTTCTACGTACGCCACCGACCCCGCCAACAATACCCTGTGGTCCCCCCTAGCCATGTCGACAAGCCCCCCACCAGGAAGCGATGCCCCCCTTTGTCATCCTTAGAAGATGGAGAAGTTGGTGAAGCAGCTGACATTCACTCAGGTCCCTTGATGAAAAGATCCAGGCTACATCAGCAGCAGCTGTCAAGCCCACCCCCTCAAAGAAGGCTAGACCCTGTCTTGGCTGGACCCCAGAATGGGTCACAGCCCGCGGCTGACTCAGGAATACTGCTGAGTCACATGGCCGCCTATGCTCAGGACTCTGAGGCAGATGCCAGCAACAGCATGCACAGCAGAGCAAATGGCGGCAGTTTCTGCAACGGCAGCAGAGGGGATCAGAGTGATCAGAGTGGACTGAGCCAAGATCAGGCCAGGTGGAGTCAGCAGAGTCAAGGCTCTGCAGAGGTGCCCAGCTGGCTGACTGCACATGATCCCCATCAGGCACCTGGAACTGCCCCCAGCCATGGGGCTGTGGAGGCCAGCCCCAAGTCCTTTGGGTTCTCAAGCTTCTCTTTGGGCAGCTCCAAACTTGGGCAGGCTCCACTCAGGACCCCCCAAGGGTCAGGCAGCAGCAGGGCTGCAGCCCTCCTGCCGCCCAATTTGGCAGGGGCAGATCCAAAAGCTGTGCTTGCAAATGAGCAGCAGCCGCTGTTGAGTCTGCCAGGCATAGCTGCTGGAGGTCCAGTCAGCAAGGCTGGGCTCAAGCGAGCCAGACCAGATTCTGAGGCAGAGCAAGAGCTTGAGCTGGTGCTTGATGACAACAGTCAGGCTGGGCCCAACAGGGCGAAGGGCAGCAGTTTGCCTTCTGCGGCGAAACTTCCCCCAGTAGATGCTGCCAGTCAGAGTAGGCAGGCACCCATTGGCTCTGTTTCCACAGGGCTGATGCTGGAGACTGATGCTAGCCATGACAATTCTTTCTCCTTCTCTCAGCAGCAGCAGCAGCAGGCGCACACCATGCATGCCAGCAAGCAGCAGCTGCCACAGCAGCTACCTGCGGCCCTATCACAGCAGCAGCATCAGTCAGATCAGCTGCCATCGCTGCACCAGGGGCAGCCTGCTCCCTCATTCATGGGCAGAAAGCAACCTAGCTGGAGCAGACCACCCTCTGACTTATTGAGCTCAGATGCACCTCCGCACATCAAATATGCCCCACCCCAGGCCAGAAGCCAACTACTGGGCAACCCATCTGGACCCCCGGCCCAGCAACAACTCCCACTCAAGGGGGGTTCTGCCAGTCGTCCTAATGGGCACCTTGGTGGATTCTCCCAGTCAAATGGGCACAGCAGTCAGGGCATGGGGGCACTGCCAGCAGCATCCCTGGCAGCTACAGGTTCAGCAGCTGGTGATCAGATTGCTAGGGATGCATTCCCTATGTCATTTGGCTCCAACAGGAAAGCTGGGACAGCTCACCACAGCTGGCAAGCCAGGGCTGGTCCTGAGCTGCATAGGCCAGATGGCTGCAGTGGCCCCTCGTTGCCCACAGCTCCTCATTTGGCTCTGCCTAGCACTGGTGCCACAGCCAAGCCAGTCAGCAAAGCTTCAGCCAGCAGTGGCACAGCTGGTCAGACAAGCTCTGCTGCTGGCCCTGCTGACGGTGCATCCCAGGTGGCATCAGATGCAATAGCCTGGCAGAGTCGTGCAGGGGCACTTGCAGCTGCAAAGCCAGGGCTGCTCCCAGCTGGGCAGCGAGCAGATGCTAAGGAGGGCAATGGCAGTGGCAGTGGCAAATTAGGGAGTAGTCACAAGAGTACTCGAAAACCCGGCATGCTGGGCAGAATGAAAAGCACTGTGACGTGAGTACCAGCTGCCTGTCAAGCAGGCTACTGTAGTTGTGCATCTGCATGTTATGCATCAAGAATTTACAGCTAGAAAGTCCTCGCTCAATGGTGTGTGCTAGTTGAGGCAACATGTTTGCAGGGAGGCTTGACTTGGGATGAGGTCTTGGTGAGTGTTGCGCACTTGTGAAGCTTGCCCAATGCCATTGTTTGTGCGTGTCATCAAGATTACATATGGCTGTTGAACTTGTCCAAGCCTACATGGCTCCAGGCCCAAGCACATATGGCGCAGATACATAGGGTAGACAGGTCATGGTGTATCTCCAACAGGGGAGCATGAGGATGCTTTTTGTTATGCAGGAGCTTTTTCCAGCCAAAACCTGCTAAACAGCCCAGCGCCTCTCAAGAGCTGCAGGGACTTGCTGAGCTGTACCCCTCTGATGACGGTTCTGACTGATTAGCTTCTGTTCCAATGCAATTGTGGTCCATGCCAGGTGTCGCAGAATTGTGGCAAGCCCTGTAAACAGTCTAGGGTGGGTGCGCTCGTGACATGTCGTAAAATTCTTCCAATTGGTCATTTAACATTTGCAGCTGCTGCGCATGCAAGTATGACGTCATCAACCATGGGTCGACCCAGAACGTCCACTCACATCATGCCGGTGCCAAAAAAATGTATTTTTCGTGAACAGACCGCCTACATGGAGCATGTACAATGCCTGTTACCATCTTCATCGGCTTTCTGAACTTGCAACCGCATTGCAGATGACTGTCGGTATTGCTGTGTATTGTTGCGACTTAATGCGACATGGTCACTGCACGCTATCAGTGTTGTATTGATGGAGACTCTTGAGGCGATGGTGAAAGCCTGATCAGAGTGCAAATTGCATTGAACGGTGTGTTTGCTGCTCTTGGCATGCTTGGCAAAATGTGGCAATCAGAGGCACAAGCTTCAAAGTAACACAGTGTCCAGCATAAGATCCAACACAAATAAATTGATATCAGTTGTGCCTATCGACACTTGCTAGTCACATTGTTGCCTGCCCCTGCGCAGACCTTACGTCAAGGCCAGTGGCAGGGATACAAGGGGGCACTAAACAGTGTTGCATGCCTCTTCAACTTGCCACAAAATCAATCGGTGCTTCTAAAAGTGTTGCTTGCCAATCAAATGACCCATTGCAATAATGTGGCCACACATGCAGCATATGTGGAGCAATGTGCTCTTTACTGCTGTTGGTACAGTTTCTCAAAAACAGAGGCAACTACAACCGCTGCTGTGCGAAGCCTACAGATGGGCAGCAAGCGCACTCCTGACCTCACAGGAACACCAGGAAATGGTGACTGTCTTGGGCTGGCTTGAGCTGTAAGTGGTTCTTGCTTCAAATTGAGGCCAGGCTGAAATCACGATCGTTTTCTAGGTGGATCTGTCACCCAATACTTTGTCTTGACAGCATCTGAGTTGTCAACATCAGTTCTGGGACCTGAAAACCAATGTCGAGCAGACAAAATCCACGCTGAAAATGCTAAAAGCAAGATGCCACCGACAGCTGCAGGGGCATAATTGAGGTTTGCTGTGGTAATAGGGTAAGCCAGCGGTAGCATGAAGATCACCGAAGCAAACAACAACCAAACAACTGCAATGACACCCATCGGAATACTCCACCTGCGACACAAGGCAAGTTTGCAATTCCAAAATTGGTGATGTCATGAGCAATCAACTGGTCAAGGGCAACACAGCAAACACAGCAACACAGCAAAAGATGAGGGCTGATTGTTTTGCTTGTGAATTTCTGGTGTGTGGCATGTCATGGCTGATATGTACATGGGCATATGCAATCACAAAAACAGACACTTGGTGACAGTTATGTATGTATGCTGTCTTTGCTTCATGTGGAGCACCATGCCAATATACTATGAGGTACAAAATGAAATGAAACAAAGTGAAAATGAAATGAAACATTACACACGTGTGCTGTCCATGCTTCATGCACAGCACAATGTCAAGCAATGCAACAAGCTGTGACAGTGTGCTGCTGTTACGAGTCTGATTGCACATCATGATGCATGGTGAACATACAAGGTAGTAAATGGCTTTTGCCCGACAAGAGACAGACATGCACAACATGAACAAGCCTTTCTACCAGTTCAGAGATATGTGTGATGCTCTACAACACTACGGCAAATACAAGACAGTGACTGTTTCATGCACCAAGACCATGCACTACGTTCTCATTGGGTACAGAACTGGGGTTGACATTTCCCATCATGTCTGCAATCTTTTCAATGTCAATGTGCACACATCAGGGACAGAAAGAAAAGAAAATCCAAGAAAAGACTACGCCTTTCGGCGTCAATGTAATGAGAAGCCCAGTACTATACTGGGCTGCCCAGGGATCAGGGACATTAGTGTGCACTAGTGGAAGCTGTGCATTGAATAGGAAGTGGCTTTGATGGACTTGGGTTGAGAGACAGAAGAGTTTTCAAGTTTTTCTTTTCCTTTTTTATTTTGGGAGAGAAGTGTGCACATACCTGCCCAGATTGAAGGGACCGGGCTCAAAGCTGCCACGTGCCAACAGCATCCGGAAGCTGATGGGGAGGGCGTAGGCTAGGCAGAGGCCCGATGTGGCAATGGAACTCGACACATTGAAGGCATTTGCGCCTGCCAACATGGGCAACCCCAGCAGGAAGACTGCAAATGCGATGCCCCACACTGCAACAGACGTAATGTCAGCATAATAATAGTTGTAAAATTAAGAAGAAGAATAATAATAATAATAACAATGACAACGATAATACAAATGATGATGATGATGATGATGATGATAATGATGATGATAATGATGATAAGAAAATCACTTTCCAGCTCATGATGAACTAAGACTATGCATGCCAAGTCTTGTCTCTCCAAAACAGTCTAGTGTCATAATGATAATTAGTGTTGGCATGGAGGCCACAATGCAACAATTAGAGTTATAATTAGACATTGTTTGCCTTTTAGGCTGTATCACTGGACAATTCACCTCACACTACACATAGCACATAGTGTAAACCTGAAATACCTGCACAAATGGGCAAAAGGGTGAAACAAAAAAGTAGTAAATCACTTTTTTTCCCCCATCAAAAACAAATATATACCTGCACGAATGGGTACTCCATGGTCGTCCACCTGCTGCCAAAGCCACCAGTAGGGCACAGCCCTATCTCTGGAAAAGCCATACAACATCCTGCAGCGCTCATAATAATGATAACAACAACAACAACAACAATAATAATAATGATAATAACAACAACAATAACAATAAGAACAATAGTAGTAATAATAGTAGTAGTAGTAGTAATGATTATGATGATAATGATGATGATGACAATAACAACATTGCTTTCCAGCTCATGATGAGCTAGGTATGTGCAGCATCCATACAATACAAAATTGCCAGTCTGATGTGCGTGCACTCGGCAGAATGTGTAGCAGGATTACCAGATGGCACGTTGGGCGCATCACTTGTCAACATGTACCAGACAAGGGCGTCACTCAAAGTTTGAGTGTGTGCCAACATGCAACGTACACAGAAAGGACATTTCACAGAAAGTCAGATACAGCGCAATACAACTCATTGGTGATTTGCTCCTCCTAGCTGGGCCAACTGTTGTTGATGGCCAAAAACCAAAAAAGCAAACCAAAAAAAACTCGAAAAAACAGCCACTCCACAAAACGGATCTTTGTTGTGATCAGAACTGACCCAACTACAATCTTGAGCGTTTTGCTTGACATGAGATGCAAAGCACAACAAGTGGGCCCTGACTTGCATTGACAGACAGTACAACTTTTGGCCCCTATTATTGTGCAGTGGGTTTTGTGGATACCTGTCCTGTCCTGTGTGTGTGTGTGTGTGTGTGTGTGTGTGTGTGTGTGTGTGTGTGTGTGTGTGTTCTTTTCAAAATACGTTTCTTGTCTTTAGGACTCATCAGGGGAGTCAACAAACAAGAACTAGGAAAACAACCTACACTAAGCACTAGATGTCCAAGGAAAAACTGACCCTGATGTGTGCAGTCTGGCATGTGGCAAGATGTGCAACAATCATTGGTCTCATGGGAGTCATGACCATTGTTGTAAGGCACGCATTCACAATTGCCCTGGGCAGCCCAGTATAATACTTGGCCTTCTCGTTAAATGGACGCCGAAAGGCGAAGTCTTTTCTTTTCTTTTCTTTTCTTTTTCTTTTCTTTTCTTCAGAATTGCCAAACATACAGCTTTCAAAGAGATACCTGGAGGCTGAAGTGATGCTGTGCAATCCGCAAAACACACCACAACCCAAGGGAATCAGCAGCAGGAAAACAGCCCCTTTGCCTGACCCATACTTGGCCTCAAAAATGTCCCAGAACATCAGCGCCACACCATTCACCTCGGCCAGATTACTAGCTGGATCAGTGATGTTGGTCACATTCTGAAAAGACACAGTTGGCTGTCACTAACTGCACAGGGTCATGCGGGTGTGAGTCCTGCCAAACTAGCATATAACAGCAGGAGAGCCCACTTCTTGCTCAACAAATGAGTGATTGAGGTTGAATTCACCCTCAACACAATAGCAGTGCATGTCCTACAGTGCTGCCCAACACATGAAGGACATTGTATGCGCAGTAGCCATCACGCAACATGAAGTGCGATGCAACAGAAAGCACCCCACCTGAATACACAGGGTGAGGGCCAGCAGATAGACCATTCCAATGGCAAAGCATGTTAGCAATGTATACGGCATGGGTTTCCCGGCAGTGGTATCTGCTGATTTGGTCTCCTCTATCATGTGAGCAACTGCGTCATAGCCCATGAGGGGCCAGCTGGCAGCTGACAAACCAATCAGGAATGTGTACACATCACTGGTGATCCCATATGAGCTAGCAGACTGCACAACACACATGTAGCTGAGTCCTAGCAGACAACGCGTATGATTTGTTGACATGCTTGCACACATTGCTGCCAAACGTGAGCACCTGCATGACCATAAATTATCACACCAACATAACAGTGAAAGACCGATAGGTCGTCCAGTAGAATCCTTCTATAGCTGCAAATTTTCTGGATGCAGAACAAACAGTCAAGCAAAACGCAACGTGCACAGATTGATGTGGCGTGTCGTGACTGTAACCTACAGTCAAGCAAAACGTAACGTGCACAGATTGATGTGGCATGTTGAGACTGTACAATGTGTTGTCTGTGTACACAGAGCTAGCTCAACACAGCACTTTGTAGCATTTTGCATACCCTGAATTCGAATAAAACCCAGCTCAACTTCTGCTGTTTGGGAGTAATTGCAAGCAGGATGGCCACCATCACTACTGTTCCTGCAGAGCAGCAACAAGCTGTTTCTCTCCACTTGAGCGAAGGCATTGACTGAAGTCAATGCTGGCTCTTCATGCATGTTCTTTGTAACCTTGGGCTGTCCTTGTTCACTGCAGTGTACACCTTTCATGGGCATGCAAGATTGTCAAGACCATGCACAAAGGGCACGCCATACACAGATGTGCTTCATTCACACACTTATGTCAAGTTTGCAATATGACAACAGCATAGGCAACATTATTGAGAGTAACATGAGGCATCGTAGCTGCTAAACACAGCGTGTGCAAGCAGAAAACGGATTGACAAAATTCATGTTGCGCACGCACACGAAACTCTTCAGAAACCAACCTAAGACTTGCCAGATTGCTCCAACTCTTGCAATGCGGGCCACAACCTTCAGAGGCGCAGAGTTGATGGTTGCATTGATGACCAGAAGCCCCATGTAAAGGTATAGTTCCTGCACAACACCATTGACTGACAATGCTCTGTATGAGAACCAATTGCTGCACTCATAAACAACAGAGCGCAGACTATGCAGCACAGCGCAACATATGTCTGGAAAAACAGACTGGCATCTTGAACATGCTGATGTGTCATAGCACTGTTGCAATTATTGGGTGAAAAGCACAAAGCTGTGCCCCAAGATGTGCATGGGTAATCCATTCAAGCACTTAGAGCCAAGGCAGCTCAGATACACACCAATGAACTTGACAGTGGCATCAGCTTTGCTTTTGTCAATCTGTGCAAAGTTACAACTGACGCAGCCTGCTGGCATACACGCTAACATGATGTGCATCCAGAGCAAAACACAGAACTGCTCAGTAAGTTGGCAAGTATTGCCACGAATGAACATGTGAAGAATTACCATTTTGCTACTGGGGGAATACCCATTGTTGTTGTCATCGCGAGTTGCAAGAAAGAGGACGGCTGCAAATATCTCCACTACTGTGAAAGTAGTTCCAGCCACGAGCGCCACCTGCAAGCAAAGCATGACGATCATCATGATGACCAAATACAACCACATGTGATTCTGGCACAGTCTAGCATATGCCTGAATAACTGACAGCAAGATACTGACGTGGTGGTGAGGTACAAATATAGCAACTGCTGCTTGCACATATCTTGCAGCATAATGTCTTGCACACTGCTGCACACTGACAGGCATGCCCTGAATCACGCATACATGAGCTGTTATAGCTGGTCCTACAGTTGCAGTAGCTATAGACCTGGCCAAGCAGATTAATCCAGCCCACCATCCAGCTTGCAAGAGGCCCATGGTTGCCGCCCAGCATGAAAGACCAGTAGTACAAGCCACCAGACACAGGGAATGCTGAGGACAACTCGCTCATGCAAAAGGCTGCTAGAGTATGCAGGGTGCCCACACACACCCAGCCCCATATCAGCACAACAGGGCCCCCATACACGAGTCCTTGACCGTACAAGGCTGCAACACAGCAAGTACTTGAGAGGGAATCCGTGCTGCAATGACTAGTCCCACTTGTACAGCAGTGCCTTACAGCTTGAATCCGTACCGGTAATACAGGTGGTCGGGGACAAGATACACACACAGATCATCAAACTGTGAGTCCAGTGCAGAGGCCGGTGCAGCTTCTGCCTGATGCCCAGCTCCAGAAGACGCCGGGTTCCCGTATCTCGGTCCGAGAACATACCGAACAGCCAAGAAGGAGGGGAGATAGAAGGGCCGTTGGCATCAAGCTGTCTGATACATTCGCAGCTTCAGCGAATGAGGCCAAAGCTGAAGCTGATAGTGTTGACCGAGACGCTAGGACAGCCTTTGGCAGAGTCTGGCAGGCAAGGGCGCACAGATCACCAAGCGGAATGTTCTCTCGATTTTACGAGAGGCTCTCACAGGGCCACATTGCTAGTTGGAAGAGCTAGTCTTTACCAGTCTGCGGCTTGAAGTTGTGGATTCATTGCGGTAAGATCCCAAACGATCTCATATGACACCCACCCAACTGCTCAGCCAAATGAAGGTTTACTAAGAGCGCATTTTCAAAGAGCAGCCTCATGTGGTTCAAATTCGTCATCTGCGCATATTATATATATTTAATGTCCTGGGGGGCAACTGGGACCCAACAGAGGAAAAGTTCATTTCAGTAACTTCATACAGCTTCCTACATGCAAAGCATCCCCTAAGGACACCACCACGTACATCAAATTTTGGTGCTCATAAGGGCTGCAATAGTACAACAGTGCTGCAAGAGGTCCTCTTTGCATGTGATCACGCGCTAAACCCTCACGTGAGCTCTTGCTCATCACACAGCTTGCCAAACTTTGCCAGCAGCTGCACCTGGGTCCCTGGAGGCCATGGACTCCAGACAGGTGTTTAAGCTTCTGGTATAAGGTTGGTAATGTGTGAACAGCAGAGCATTGCAACAAGAGCAATGTGACCTGATGGCAGTGAACAAGGTGTGGCCAAGATATTCCACACACTGACATTAATGGCAAGGTCTAGGTTTGCAAGGATCTCCATACTGTTGGCTTAGTCTTCCTCTTCATGGGCTTGTTGATGATTGTCAGGTTGGGTTTCAGCTCTGTCTTCGGTGAAGCAGCTGCAGATCGTGTAGATGAACACATTGCTGAACACATTGCTGTGTACGCTAGTAGTACACAAGTCCCAGGGGGTACAACATCCTCTGGGACCCCCCTCCCCCTGGCAACTCCAGGAAGTACTAGTTAGAAGCTTTATCTACATGTACACATTCACGCTGTACTGTGTAACATGGTCGACTCTGTTCCGCTCACTACGCATTGCTTAATTGTGTTACTTGATCAATGACCCTTACAAAAATTTAGGTGTGTTTCCCATAAAGTTCTCACTTGTAAAATCTCAGGGCGAATTCTCTCTCAGATCAGTCAAACTTTACACCGTGGCAATCTCCTTGAGTTAACTCAGGATGGAGTCTGAGAACCCATGATCTTGTCCAGAACCATTCCTTCAAGCAGCTGTGGCTCGATTGCCCGTTCTAAAGCCGTTGAGAGTACTTCATCCAGCAGCTGATGCACTACATTCGCCTCATTGCCTTGTGCAAACCTGCAGTGCATCACAGCATTCAACGCAGCAGCAGCAAATTGCAGCAATGCTCTGCATGCCACAACACAAAGAGCCACAACCAACAGAAGCTGTCTGCAGGCTGACTCACACTCAATGTTACTATGCAGCAATGGGAATAAGTAGATGGACTTTGGCTGGTTCCAGGACAAGCTGGAGGCAGCATGCAGCTTTGAATGCTAAGCACACTCTTGTGCGCAACAGAGCATGCTTACCTGCGCAGCAGTGGCCGCAAGTAATGCACATCAAGCTGTAGCTGCTGCAGGCCAGCCCTGCTCAGTGTCTGCAACCGGACACTTTCCACGAGAGACTTCAGCCCTACTCTGCTGATTCCTGCCATGCACAAAGACAGCTGTGTATAATTACTATTAATATTATTGCAAGACTAATAATATTATCGCTTTCCAGCTCATGATGAGCTGGGTAGGTGCGGGACAAGTCTTGTCTCTCCAAAGCTGTCTGTCTTGCTATGTATAGCATGGGTAAACAGCTCATGCGTACAAGAGCCAATGCCCCCTCATGGGGTAGGGCCTTGGACTCAGCAGGAAATGTAAATTTGTGCTGGCAACCATCGGTTGATGCCTTGTACAATAGGCCTATCATGACTTTTACCAACACAAAAAATGCTCATACATGGTCACACGCTGTTGTGCAGATGCTAGCAGGAAAGTAAGAGGAATAGGGCTGCCCTAGTTCACTACAAGCCTGCCTTGCTCTGTGATAAGCCAAAGTCAACTATCTGTCAGGCACAGGGTCACAACAATTGAGTACACAGCCATCAGAGTGCAGTCGAAAAGTCAGCAACTCTCTATCTGAACTCAGAACAAGCTTTGGTAAGGCAAGATTAACATCCATAAATAACCAGATAGTTGTAGCTGACCTGCCAAGATGCTAGCTTGAGTGAACTCGACAGCCGCAGAGAACTTGACCCTATCTCTGAAGAGGCGAGCCACATTCCTTTCCATGGCGCTGCCTGTCAGCTGGGTGCGTGGGGTCTGAGCACCCCAGGAGTCCCCTCCCCCATACCCCTCTGACTGTCCACTGTGTGTGCAGATACTTTGCTTATTGCTTGCTAGTTGCATTGGCATTCACATGAAGGAATGCTCATAGAAGCTTGACAGACAGGTGCTCTCACATATGCTGATGACTGCTTGATGCTATCCTGTCACAACAAGCATTTTCAAGGCAAGGTAGTAGACCATCGTGATGATCATAATCGCAGAGAGCAAACATCACAACCAAGCAAGTGATCTCACATATTCTCAGCTGGGCTAGTGACAGTCTGCAGTCATTGACTGTAGTAAAAGGGTACAGCTGTTGCTGTCATGGTAATTACAGAGCCTATATGCGCATCCCAGACGTTACATTGACCTGCCAAGGCACAGTACCTGACGCTGGCAGCAGATCTGTGTCCTCTTGCATTTTGAGGCGTGCTCTGCCCAGTTTCTCGCACCAGCTGCACCACCTCGGCTTCAGCAGTTGCCAGCTTCTCTATCAGCAGGTCACAGATGGGACGCGGCCCCCTGGGCTCCTTGTGCTGCACAGACACACACACAGGCTGAAGCCACACACACACAGACACACACAGGCGAGCCTGCCTGACAAGCTTGGAGGCATGTGAGGAAAGCCTTAGGCAGTAGGCTTTCTGCTGACTGTCTTCATGTAGTGGCACATTATCACAAAGCCGTGGCACCAGCTGCATGAGCTGTTGTTGGGCATATGTGTTTGCATGGTGGCGGGTCAACAGCACCCTATCAGGAATCTCTGACTGGCCAATGATGGACTGTATCATCTGGCCTTGACACATTGGTCACCCCACTAGGAACATGTTTCCTCAAGCTGCAGAGCAACTGCAAACTGCTTGCAGTTGGGCCACAACTTCCTAGGGCAAGCGATGCATGTCAGTGTTGAGGATCGCTCACCTGAAGCCAGTTGGTGGAGTCAACACTGCGACGCACAGCAATGGTGAGCTGGCGGCCATGTGCCTCAACATACCCTCCTAACAATGTCTGAGCTGCTGTGCCTAACCGCCTGCAATGCATTGGTGTGACTTGGGTTGACATCACACAGCTGTTTCACAGTGAATTTATGAGGACCAAATGATATTGTTATTACTGTTGACACACAGCCCGTTGGGACACAGCCTAGCACAGCCTAGCACAGCCTAGCACAGCCTAGCACAGCCTAGCACAGCCTAGCACAGCCTAGCACAGCCTAGCATTACAGCTTGGCATTGCGGCTCATCAGCATCACATGCACAAGAGCATCTCATGTGTTGCACATGCCCTTGCATTGTTTCTTGTTGTGCATAAACCTTGGGCTCAATGAGGTCAACGTGGCCTGCATAACATGAAGGTGGTGGCGCGTACAGATGATGGGCATAGCGTCTGATGGATTTCTTGGCTGTTTGCTTCGTTGTTTGTTGGCCGGCATGACGCTTTCTTCAGCTACACAGCTGCTGGCTCATCAGGGTCAACAAGCACAAATCACTGGACAGTATGCATCTGCATTGATCAAGATCTGGCCCAGGCCATGTTTACCCATGTGTGCTGGAATGAGTAATTGCTGAACTCCCCAATTAGCAGGCATGGCTGTTCTGCAGCTGGTCCCTTGTAATTGATAGTCATCTGGCAGGCAACATATGCTTTGTGAATGCAATGAGACCATGCTCACTTGCAAGCACGTATAGCAACAGCCGTTTCTGCAAAAGGCCTGCAAAGCAATGTACACCTCCTTGATTCCCAGACGCCATCTCATGCAGTGCTGCTATATCACAATTCAAGCTGTGTATTCACTCCAACAAAAGTTATTTGGCAAGCTCGTTAGCCCAGTGAGTGGCATACCTAGCAACCCAGATACTATCTCATGCAGTGCTACTTATCACAACTCAAGGTGTACATTCACTTCAACCAAACTTCCCTGGCAAGCTTGCTAGCCCAGTCAGTGGCATACCTTGCAACTTCTCCAGCAACAAAGGCCGGGGGCTGGTCGCTGCCAGAGCTACCGCCCTGCCCTGGAAAGGTGGCAGCGATGATTTCCATGACATGCAGCACGGCTGTGTTCTCCATGAAGGAGCACAGCTGCGCCAGCAGCAGCAGCAGGCCAGCAGGTGGGGTGCTTCTGCCAGGTGGTTTTGCTGGATCTTGTGCTGTTTGCTTTGCCCTGTGTGCATACAGTGCTGCATCTTGCACTGTTTGCTTTGCCCTGTGTGCATATATTGTTGCATCTTGCGCTGTTTGTTTTGCGCTGTGTGCATACAATCTTCAAACTGAACAACAAAGCTGTGTGGAGCCTCACGTGCAAAGAGCAAATCTTTTGGCCAAAAATGATAGGCCAAAAACGTGGAATTTTCTGGTTCCACCTAAAATTGTGCTTTGGTGCATGTCAAAGCAGGTGTGCTTCTGCCAGCAGCCATGTTTCTGCCCACCAGCTTCCTTGCTTTGCTTTGCAAGCCAGAACTTGACCAGAGGAATGGTTGGGACAGATGCACAGATGCAATATACAGCTCAATCACGCAGGATGTGAGGTAAAATGTAGGAATGACAGGCAAGCTGACATGTTTCGGCTCTGCAAATATTTGATTGTGCGCACAAGACTATTAGGGCTCCCATGTGAATGATCATGCACAATGCGTAGCAAAGAAATGAATGATGAGGCATGACTCTGGCAGCTTTGTTGCCATAAAGCCTTCAACATTGATACAGCTTGCTTTGAAGCTCTGCCTACGGCATGTGCCTACTTGGTGGGTGAAGGGGGTTGGGACCCCTGTGGGCGCGCGCCCCCAGCATCTGAGGAGCGGCTTGAAGGGCCGGCCGTAGGGAACAGAGGATTCATGGAACCAGAGCTGCCTGCACGCACAGCCAGACGGACGCTGATATCAAAGCTCTTTTCAACCCTGAATTGTCTATTTTAACTCAGCAACGTCATCGCTACGCTGGAAATCTAAACTCAGAACCGTCCGAGGACAGTAAAATCGCGATTCTACATTGTGGAGATGTTTTAGAGCACAGCGCACTTGTGTACTTACATGCAGTTGCTGCTTGCAATCAGCATCTGTGAAGCCAACAAGGGCCTCAACAGCTGGCTATAGGGTCCACTGTCAGAGACACTCCGTAACAAATCTTGTCAGCTTGTGCGTTTGGTAAGATCAGCACATGCACAAGCAAATCAAACAAGCCACTCGCCAGCAGGAACGGCTGAGAGTGAAGCAGGCATTAGAAAACAAGCAAGCTAGAGATGCAGGAAGATGGCACAGTATGCAATGGAGGCAGGTGTGCAATAAGGCAGGGGCAGACACTGCCTGCTTGGTAGGCAAAGCAGGGTGTTGCTGATAACTGAGCAAGGGCTGTAGACCTGCAGCAGTGGCGGCCTGGGTTGGGTCAGCGCCGTCCATGTGCATCCCTGACATCCTCACAAAGCCTGCACCAAAGCGCAGCACAGATCATGGCATCAAGTGCATGCGTGTGGCATGATCAGAAGACCAACTTTCAGATGTGTTACAGCGCCATGCATGTGCATCCCTGACATCCTCGCAAATCCTGCAACAAAGCGCAGCATAGATCATGGCAGCAAGTGCATGCATGTAGCATTGTCAAGGTATCAGCATTGCGCAGATGCATCTGAGCGCCTGGCAGCATATACCATATGATGTTTCATGGCAACCAGGGCGCTACTGAGCTTCTGCTTGGCATATGCAACAGCATGTCACGGGGTGCATGAAATCATGATAACAATAGCAAAAAAAACGCTTTCCAGCTCATGATCAGCTAGATACGTGCAGGACAAGCCTTGTCTCTCCAAAGCGGTCTGTCTTGTGCATCCCTTGAAGGTCTACCAATTCGGCAGTTGTGACAATCATGAAAGCACATCATCGTACGCAAACAGTGTGTCATTAGTCAATGAATGATCTAAATGAGACAAGGTCAAGCACAGCACAATGTATGCAAGGCAGCACACCTGAAAGCAGTGAAAGGCATATGCAACGGCATGTCATCAGGTGCATGAGAGCACATCACCATACGCAAATGGTGTGCCATTAGTCAAAGCGTTAGTCACCAACACGAGGTCAAGCATAGCACAAAGTGTGCAAGTGTACAGCCCACCTGTCAGCAGGGAGAGGAAAAGGAACTGCAGCTGACCCTGGACCAGGTCAACAAAGACATCACGCCAGCTGCGCAGGACCCACTCCTTGGCTTGGTACACCTGCAGGCCTGATAGGATGCTGGCACTGCCCCTCATCACCAGCCCACTGCTGCTGTTGAACGCCTGCAGCATCAACATAGGCTGTCAACAGATTACAGTCTGAAAGAAAACAGATGCAGTTGGATCTGGGCAGCCCAGTATGATACTTGGCTTCTTGTTAGAAATGATACCGAAAGGTGTCGTCTATTCTTTTCTGTTCTTTTCTTTCAAGATGCAGCTGGTTGTGATGCAGCTTTGCTGGGCCATTTTTGCAGGTGCCTGGGCATTGAGTCTACTTAACAAGCATGCTGGGCATGCCTGTCTTGGTGGATGTGCAGCTGGTGATGGAAGCCTGCAATGCATGCACCATGGCGCCTGACAGAAACAGGTGAGGCAAGTGCTGCTCCTTCGTACCAGGCTTGGCCTGTGGGCTGAGCTTTGCCACACTCTCTGCATGAACTCACCAGGTGAAGCAAGGGTCTGACATGGCACAGAGATTGAGTGAACAACAACATTCAAGAGTCTGTAGGTGGCATTTGGTAGCTGTGCACACATGCAAGGAAATTGGACCAGTTGCTGCTGGGGAATACCTGCCACAAATACGCCTGCTTGCATGCAGCAAGACAAAGGCTTGGATCAGCATAGACGGTAAGGGGTGCTCCTGGACCCAGAAGAAATGGTTGGCAGCAAAGCCATGCACATCACACTATGACACGGTCACTTTTCCATCCACTACAACATGCACCAGGTGTTTGTCGGATATCTTATAGTTTAGACTATACTCAAAGCCTGGTTTCTGAAGGCTGACATGACGAGAAGAGTTTGCTTGCCTGCAGCAGAGGCTTGTCTTGTGTGCTGGCATCCTGACTGGCAGCAGGCGCAGCTGCAGGGCTTGAGCTGAGCCTCTGAGATGCTTCACTCAGGGTACTCAGCACTCGCTGCTCCAGCGCTGAGAAGCAAGCTCCTATGTGCTGCCGAACAGTACTTTCCACCACCTCAGTACCCCTGTGCATCGTCATCCCAAACTGATGCATTATGTGGAATTCCATGTGTAGATGTGTGTGTGTGTGTGTGCAGTGTGTGATGGAAGATATTAATACAGGCAAGACAAACATCTTGTATATGCCACTGACACAGAGCGCAACGTGTACTCTACTGGGAAGAGCCGGTGCAAGCTTGCACAAAAGCAGCACAAGACAATGGACACATCCTGCACACAATAGCCAGCTGTACTGCCAGCTCACCACTGTTGCTTTCATGTTATTTGAGTTGTGTACAGGGAATCATGTTTCAGTCTGAGACAATTCCCTGTACACGTCTCGGACTGAAACATGATTAGGAATGGTTTTTTGGGTTGTGCTGTCACAAAGGCATTCACCTGTCTTGAGGGGACAGTTCTGGCAGCAGCGACTGAATGCGCTCCATGTCATTGCTGATGGTGTACAATGCATCTGAAATTCCAGCCGTCCCCCAATCTCCTGAGAAACCTGTGCAGCACACAGACAACAAGTGAGGCTGAAGAAGCTGCTAGGGCAGCTGTTTATGTCAGAAGAGCTCCGAAGCAAATATCAGATTGTCTGCCAGAAATGCCTGATAACCCCTGCAGGAGGCAACCAACTCCAGAACATGCAAGCACTTGCAGATGCCTTTGCAGCAGCTGGACCCTGTGCCAAAGGCAATCAGCTTCATCGGCTTATGAGGACTGCTGCTGCGTCACATGCCATGAACTGTTTGCTCTCCTGAGTCAGGCCCTCATATGAAAGCCTTCTCTGTACAGTTGTCAGAGGTAACCTCTGCCAGATAATGAGTTGAACTGCAAAGATCAGTTGCAGCCCCTGGGCAGCCTAGTATGATACTTGGCTTCTCATTAAAGTGACGCTGAAAGGTGTAGTCGGTTCTTTTCTTTTCTCAGTGGCAGGCTCACCAGCGGTCTGCTCTGCAGAAGCTGGCTCCTGCGGTGTGGCCAGGGCTACTTCAGCTGCTCGGGCAGATTCCTTGGCAGCTGCATCTGTCAGGGCTCGCTTGATGACTCGCATGTAACGACTAAACGCCTCCCTTGTCACCTGCACAGACAGACGCAGGCAGAGTTGCTCAAGGCTTTTGTCTCAGAGCAATAGCTGAGAGCAGCTGCCTGAACTTACGCATTGCTCACAAGGGGTTTACACAACTGGGTTGTCATAAGCTGCAATTGGTTAGGATCGGCCAGCGCTGCAATGGGCAACCAGGACATGCAAAAGCACTTGTGCATGGATGACTTGCCAGCTGCAAACCTCACTTTTGCTCCAAGGAAGCATGGCTGCTGATGAACACAACCTGATTGCAGCCACATGCTGAAACAACAAAGAAAGACAAGGCAGCTCCCAGTGCTGAACGAGTGACACACCTGTTGCAAACATCTACCGCATTATGTGAGAGTAAGTTCAATGTAATGACGGTCTCATTTAGAGACTAAACTTTGAGGAACAGTTGTTCTTCACTGGAACGATTTAGTGGCTAGAGCAACAAATCAGCAGGGCACTCAAGACAGGACATCAAGCGATTCCAAGCCAGTGCTCACCTTCAAAAGTGTCTTGCGGCCAGAGGGCTCAAAGAGCTCAGAGAAGAGGGCAGCCGTATGGGCCATCTCAGTGATGAACCTCTGGTCCAGCTCCACTGCAAAGCGCTGCAGGGGCGGCGGGGTCTCCCCCTCAAACCCCCAGGAAGCCCTCGCTGACACCTTGGTCAGCAGTCCTGCGTGATATGATGCAGGTAAGCGCGAATGGTACAGGGCAGCTGACAAAGTAGCTGTTGGAACAGCTGGATTGCAGCAAAGGGGTTGTTTCTGGACCAAGTGGCCATTGCTGAGCATGCAGAAAGTACATAAACATCTGCACTGGTGCTCTGGGATCCACTTTCAACGGCTTGCGCCATGTCTTGGGCGATGCTGGTCTCTAGTCTACCATGAAAATATCAAGTGTACCGCACTTGATTGGTGGTGAGACAAAGTCAATTTGCTGCTGGGCAGCTTTGATTGCTCATCTTGAAATGTAAGTGTTATGTGTGAGCTGTATTTGGCCATGAAGTCAAGCCAGGGTTTGTAGGGGGCTGACCTTGAATGGATGCAGGGTTGACGCCAGGAGCCATGATGTCAGCAATGGCTTCTGCCTCATGTAGAATGTCCTCCATGCGCTTGTGCATGCACATCAGGAAGACCTCCTGTTGCAACAGGGAACATCAGCCAACAATAGGCCATATACAGCAAAATCACTGTTCTTGCCAAGTCATTTGCAGCTAACAAACACATTGCAGACCGGTGTTGATTTGGTCCCAGAACCTGCACAACAAGAGCTGCTTGTGTAGCTCATAACCACACTCCTTCCATCCTTTGATGGTTATAGATACTTGAGGCTTTGTGGAGTGAAAGACTGATTGATAGGAACCTAAAGGCTTGCAGCAACTTTGCTAGGCTTCCTAGCCATTACCCGACTGAGACATCCCAAGCAGCTGGAGACACAGCCAACATGGAGCAGTAAATGGGCAACAGCAGAGGCACAAGTCCTGCAGGATCCAGAATGGAGGGGGAGAGGGGTGGTTGATCAAGCAGGTGGCAGAAACTGCAGAGAGACAGAGACAGAGACAGATGAGCACAGAAAGGATCAGAAGTGAAGCACAAGGAAAACACAGCACCCAAGCCAGCCTGTCCAGTCATTTAATTGGTTGGTGCTGGCAACACAAGCGTTCAACTGCCAGCAAAGAGACAGAGAAACAGTAGTCACTGAAATGAAAGGCCCGTTACCACACTGCAGACATTCAGCAGGGTCACCAACCTTGCTGACCCTCTGCATGCAGAACCTGCTACCACTTTGATTGAACCAGTTGGGGCGTATGGGCAATAAAGGGCAAGTGGCAACAGCCAAGGCCAACAGCAGCACTTCCAGGCTTGCTAGAGCTCACCCAGCTTTTGGACCATCTGATTACAAAGGCCAAGGAAACAAGCAGCTGGGAGTGCACAAGAATGGAAATCAAAGGGGTGTGAAGGGCAAACAAGGTGGCACCTGCAGGCTCTCAATGGGCTCACCCAGCTTTCTGACCATCTGGATGCACTCAGCTGCCTCATCCTTCTGAGTCACCATGCGCTGCTTCAAGATCTGAGTCAAGTCCTTTGCACATGCATCAGCCTCTACTGCCACCTGCCTGAATGCACCCTGCACACCCCACAAATTGGCTGCCTGAATGCACCTTGCACAGCCCACAAATTGGCCTGAATGCACCCTGCACAGCCCACAAATTGGCTGCCAGCCCACAAATTGTACTGGGGTGCGCAGATAGAATCATCACAGTGGTGCTGGAGTGGTCGTGGAAAGCTCTCCATGGCAGGTATGTGTACAGCAACTTGGCTGAACAGACATTGCACAGACGCCATGCAGTCAGTCCAAATCAAGTCCTGGAATGTACTTTGGTGACAATGTAGTAGACACAAGCAGCATGTGAGAAGAATTGTGAGATCACCTTGTGACCATAGCGCTTCAGGAGAGGTGCAGCTTCAGCAAAAGCATCCACAGCGATCTCGACTGCGCCTTGCTCCAAAGCTGTGTGCAGCCTTTTGGGGAGATCAAAGATGGCTTGAAGCTTGAACAGCAGCCCTCGTACCTGTGAAGGGACAGCCAACAAGTTGTAAACCTGATTTTTGATGCATGATTGGATGCAAAAGCTTGCATCATGGCTGTGGCAGATGATGTGAAAATCTCACCAGCTCAGAGGGAACAGCAGATCAGTGCTTGATTACTTCAGCTGACACTCTAAGGCAGTAATGATCAGTGCATGCGATCAGTGCATGCGAGCATGGATAAACAGCTGGAGAAGCAGTGAGGTGGGCTAGACGTATGCAAAGTGTGCAATGTAAAACTTGTGAGCTTGTGCTGGCATCTGCAGGGCTGATGCACATGTTGCTCACAGCTTGCATGCATCCAGTTATTGCAATTTGTGAGAGCTCAAGGTGTAGACCAGACCTGATTGAGCTCTTCCACATGGTCCCTCCTCAGCTGAAGTTTCGAGTTGACAGCATTGCTGCGGGTAGCCACACTGTCTGCATCAGACCATCATGTCAGTCACTTGTAGGTGTTGCAGCAGCAGGCAGGCAAGGCATCACTTGTGACATGATTTACACATGCTGAAATGGCATACCTATTACAGTCTTGAGCTCATGCATGTTGGAGTCCATTCCATCCACATTTGATTTCATGCTGCGGATGGTGTCAGTGGCAGAGATGAACTTGTTGTAATTCTCATAGACCAGCATCTGCATGTCTGAGTCCAGCACCTTGATGTCCGTTGACATCTCAACATGCTTTGACAGGAGGCCATCTAAGCGTGTGCTGCGTAGCAACTGGCTAAGGTATCTATCTGCATCAAATGCAGCTGAGTCCAGTCCTGAACCTCGTGAGCCACCGAAGCCTCCTTTTCGACTGGGGGTGACTGCTTCCGGGGTTCCAGTGCCTGAGCTGGACGCTGGCTGGTTGCCATAGTAACTGCTGAGCAAGTCTCTGACTCGTCTGGCTTTGTCATCGGCTGTGGCTGACGTCGGGGTGCTTACGTTAGACATGCTGCGCCCTTATTGATACCTCAGGCCAGCCAAACCTAAGATCGTGCCACTGGTCCTGACTTGACAGTGGTAGTCTTGCGCCACAGTAGATCAGCGGGTTTTACCTTTGTGACCTGTGGTCACATGAATAGGTAGCCATCAGGATCTTGTCAACACAGATCATTCACACAGTCGTCCTTAACATGAACGTGGTATAGGACATGCGTCAGCGCTCATGACCCGTATGTTGACTTCGAGCATGCTCAGATTGGAATTCGGAGCTGAATTAGCCACAGAATTAGCCGAAAATGAGCTCTGAAACCACACGCAGCCGTTTACGCATGGCATGGCAACTGTTTGGGCTGGTTTCGGAACAGCGCTATTGTGTATTCGTCGAGGGGTGTCTGATAAGCCAGCTAAGACCAGCGCTCTCACTCTTGCAGCTGCGCAGCCACGAAGTGCATAAGCGAGCTTTAGTCTCCAGACGGCGTGACATCACTAGCATATGCAGCGGGGCGGTAGAGGAGGAGGAGGCTTCAGAGGTGGCGGAAGAAGTTTTGGTGGGGGTGGACGTGGCGGAGGAGGCAGAGGATTCGGTGGAGGCAGAGGCGGTGGTCGAGGTTTCCAAGACTATGGTCCACCCTCTGAGGTCACAGAAGCAGGCATCTTCGAACACCCGTGCGAGGGTGAGGCGGTGTGCAAACTTTCGATAGACAAGGTAAATACAGCGTCAGCGCTGTGCACTGTGCCATACAAGCACACTTTGCAATGGTAGCAAACACAGTCCACATTTGCACTTCATCATGAAGCAAGGATTCATATTGTATGCAGGTCCCCTACTTTAATGCTCCCATCTTCCTCCAAAACAAGACACAGATTGGCCGAATAGAAGAGATCTTTGGTGGTATCACCAACACAGTGAGTTTCCTGCATAATCTTGCGCTACGACTGCTCAATGCACTGTAATATTTAGGAGCATGTCATGCCTGCAGCATAAACAGATTATGCAATTCTACTTGCTGCTGGATTTGTGGCTAACAGTTGAAGGTTTTGCATCAGGCTGCGTGATGCTTGTGCTTGCTTTGAAGAGCTTGCTCACGCTCTAGCCCTTTGCACACTTGCACGTGGTGTCGTGCATCCCTTATCAATGCATACCACAGTACTGTGCCCCTCTTTGCCCAGATCAAATTGCCAAGCCTTCACAGCTCGTCACTGAGAGCTATGCATGTATTTGCATTTACAACATCATAGGCTATGTCTACTCAGCGCATTGCAGGCTTGCTCAGTGTAAATTCTGCATGCTTGCAGTATTTCACCATCAAAATGCAAGACGGTGTGGTAGCAACATCGTATGCCAATGGTGACAAGTTCTACATCGACCCCATGAAGCTTTTGCCATTGGACAGATTCCTGCCCAAGCCCAAGGGCTCTTCAGCTGGCATCACCAAGGGCAAGTTGCCAATGCTGTCACATAAGCTGCTTGTGCACGTTTTTGCCTGCATACATTGCCCAATTGAAAGGCCCTGGTGTGTGATCTACTTGGTCTGGGCGACTGGCTGCTGTAGTTTCATGTGCATGGGCCTCAATCCACGTCTCAAGCCTGGGTAGAGTTGTTCCATTTGTCTGCCTGCACTGGCCCTTCTGCATGATGTGACCTCAGAGAAGTTGTGATGGCAAGCAGTTGTACGCAAAGACAGCAATGATGGGTTGTTTGAGAGGCAATGATCATTGTGAGCTGTACCTGCCTGTCATAATATTTCATAGAATTGGCTTGTTTATGCATCCTAGTTATAAGGTTGCGTTCAGCAGCAACTGTTGAGTGCTGTAATGCTGGACCAAGAGACCTGCCTTGAGCGTTCAGGGGTCAGCATGCCTTCTCTTGCGTCAGAGGCCATATGCAGTTCACGCCTGGCATAGTCTTCTCAGACTTGACTGCTGAAATGCCATTCAGGTGGCAGAGGAGGAGCAAGAGGAGGCAGAGGCGGCAGAGGCGGCAGAGGTGGCTTTGCGGGCAGAGGTGGTGGCCGAGGGGGTGACAGGGGGGGTTTCAGAGGGGGCCGTGGAGGTGGTGGCGGATTTCGTGGTGGTGGTGGTGGCGGCTTCAGGGGGGGGAGCCGAGGCCGAGGCAGGTTTTAGATGCCGCAGCCTCATAGTCATGATTGGCAATTCTGGGCCTGATCAGATCAAACCTCTTGTCATTCTATGCTTGACCTACACAGCTCCTCCTTTCAAACTTTATTCATGCCATTCCCCATGCAGTTTGATGCCATGTACCAGCATCAGTACTATGTTGTCCAATTGGAAAGCCGTGTTGCCAGTTGGTCTAACATGTGTTGGAGTGGTGGTCGCTGTGTTGCTTGGTCAGATACACTGTGGCCACAACTTAGCCAGCCATGGTATAAACATTTCATCAACACCACAATGCAGTTGTTTGGTTGTTTTGAGCTTTTGTTTTTTGCCTTAGAGTATGAGCTGGCAAACCACAGTGTGGACTTACAATATGCAGTTGCACTGTAGTAAAGTACATGTTACAGAGAACTCTCATGCAGGACTTCGTTTCGTCGTGCATTTGTGAGTACCCTTGCGTACTTCTTCAGTTTATTGTGTAACCTAGCAAAGTCTGGAGAGGTTGTGAAATGACTCGTGTCTGACAGCAAACATGCTATCTGACTGAGCTGACACCATATGGCATTGCTGAACACCAGATCCCTAACATACCATGCAAGCCCAAGCTACCATCTTCGGTTCTTCCTTGACACAAGCCTGGCTTTCAGGACGGCCAGACACAAAAACTGCGCAAACCAAGCTAGCTTTTTACTACACCATGAAAGCAGTACTGCCACAGAATGCACTGCAAGCAGATGTGCAGAAGCAGTGCAGCATTAACACAACGTTGTGTTAACAGTACATGAGACATGACATGTTTTGTGATTAAACGTACTGCACATAAGTCAGCTGTATAATGGGAATGTTACTGCGAATATATATATTTGCGTATTGTATGGTTGTGCGTGAGACCATTTGATCATTACCTCAGTGGACATCTGAGTGGACATCGATTGCACAGCATAAAAGGTGTGTGTACATGCGTCTGTATCAACTCCCTTGAAGCAGTTGCGCCACGTGAACTTATGTCAAATGCCAAGCCTGCAGCGGCACTGCCCCATCCCTCTTGCGACATACTCCTGGCTACGCCTGTTCAACACTCCTGCAGCGACATGACGCTCGTCGCTGGTTGAAGTCCCTCGACGTCGTGATCGGGCTGGTATGGGAAACGGGGTCTCCCGTTTCGCAGGTTCTGGCACGCTCAAGCGACTTGTCAACGCAGCAAACTTACCTCTTGAGGTCGACGACGATATCAGTCATGACCAGTTGCAGGATCCTGGCAAGGTGTTGCTCGGATCACAACACCACATGTTCTGCATGCTTTCGGTTTCCCTGTCATTCTCTGACTCATCTTGCTGCTTGCCAGCCCCCTCCGCTAAGCGCGTATACCCAGGCATATGACGTCAAAGGTTTCTTCACCGGAGTGAGGTCTCGTGTAACCATACACAAACCAGCAGCAGTGGTGTACCAGAGTTTGTCAACAAACCTGCACCATGTGTTTACGCCTATGACGGTCAGCTTGCATGCAGTTGCCTGCTACAACGTATCCAAAGTTTGCTGTGAGCCTTGCCTCATGAAAGCAGTGATCACACAGTGATATGTTCTCAGGTTTGTGACGACACTATTGAGGAGGATGATGGACAAGGCAACCAGAAAATATTCAGGGTTATACGCATTCCATTCAGAGTTGTTTTTGTGTCTGGAAACCTCAAACTGAGGTTTCATGTAGAACAGAGCAGGAAAGAAGGCAAGGTATGTATAAAGACAGTGCATCCTCTCAGCAGCTTGCATTGTTTGATGCACCGTGGTATTCATAAATCTGTCTGGCTTTGAAGCACAAATCAGTACAAGCATGCATTACTGTGCTATCAGTGCTAAGCTGTGCTGCAGGTCAACTTTGTCAATGTCAAGGAAGGTCGGTTGATCACCAAACTGTTGGCAGAATTTGATGTCACACCATGCACAGGTCAACTCTCCTCTACTATGTTACTTTAGCACAGTCAATGCTCTTGAACCTTCCACCTGCATGCCTACAGCTGCACTCATGTGGTATTGTAAGACATCAATACCAGGAGTGCACTTGTTCATCTGGCAAATGAACATTAGAAGTTTGTGTTGCTGTTACACTGAACAATGCCTTGGTTTTCTGGTTATTGTTGCGTCTGTTTGACTGATGCCCTTGTCAAATTGTCGAAGGTGAAAATGGAGAGGAGGCAACCGATGTACTCTTGGATGCTCAAATACAGGCCAAGCAACTACCACCTCCTCCTTTCAGGGGGATGGTAAAAGGTACTTCTGCTCCATTCTTTGGCTTGGCTGATCATGTGCTGTAGAGCTCTGATTGTGCAGACAGCATGAATTTGTTTCTTTCCTGTCTTTCTCTGGAAACACGGCAGGACACCACATCTTCGAATGACACATAATTACAATTGTTGGCTATCCAGGTATCATGGTCTCAAAGATTGATCAATGTATGCTGGACTTGATGAAGTTTCACGGTGAAGGAGAGCAGTCAGAGGCAGGTTCTGCAGATGAGCAAGAAGAAGTGCCGACTCCCAGCGCCAGAATAACGACTTCATCACAATCCCCAAAGGCTGATGGCAGCGCAAGGACTGCAGCAGGTGATAGGCTCACCAGTCATAGACCGCAGTCACCTGTCTCGGAATCTGACAACAGCGCTGATGCTTCTATGTTCCAATCGCCACAGCAGTCACAAACACACCCACTGGCACAGACGCCTGTATTGTCAAACACACCACCACTGTCTGGATCAGCTGACAATGATGACAGATATCTATAGGCTCACTCAGGTACATGTGACTGCTGTGACTTGTTGTGATGTGGCCTGGACAACTAGGGTCTTGTTTGATGACACAGAGCATCTTCTTACTGCCACACCACTGTGTCTGCATCAGACGAGCTTTGTATTGGCAGCACACCATCTGCTCATCTTGTTGTTATGTCTGCTATGTACACTAAGCTCCGAGCTCTCTAGACGTGGGTAAGCACTGCTATGTGCCCAGGACTTGCCCATTTGAAATATATTTTCTTGTCTCACATATGCGGCTGAGTGAACAACACTATACAGACGTTTCTAGTTTGCAATCTGCTGGATCCAAATGCATGTCCCCGAAGATGCTGGTTTGCATAGCCTGGTGAAGTGCTTGCTTTGCCGACAGTCAAAGTCACACGTACAGCATACGTATGGTATCTTTGCATGCACATCTTTTCGAAAATGTCCAGTCCCCGCCTCGCCCTGAGGCGTCCCGACCAGGACTGAGAGCTGGACTGAGAGTCATTTGAAGCCGGGCTGCGCGACAGAATATGCTGACTCAACGCGATTCTGTCGCTTCTGTGTTGATTGCACATATGCCGCACACATGCCGACCAGCCAGAGCGTGGTCTGCGCACCTGCGAGTGGGTCCCAGTCTGAAGCCTCAGTCCTTGCCGAGTTGATCAGCAAGCAAAGCATCAGGATGCACCTACGGCTTTGCTGACCTCTGACGTGCTTCCACTTATCAATCCCTGCTAGTTGATTTTGATGTCCAATCAAGTGCGAATACTGTCCCTTCCCATTTTCAGAAGGCATTGGTTGTACCATGCTTGGCAAGACCCTCAGTCAGCCACAGCTGCAAAAGCAGTAAAGAATTGGAGGGACGGCGTTAATCTTGAAGAGCGGACGCAGCTACTATCAGAAAAGCTTCAGCTATGGGTACGGTCACCATGTCGCCGTACCTTGCTTGCCTGCAAGATTCTGATTTGTATTTGCTGGGTCGCTAGTAGGGCTGGGAGAAGCTGCTAAAGCAATGGAGAAGCATGGAGCTTGCAAAGGAGGGGTCAATCAAGAGCTACATGTACAGGTGCTGCACTGCATCGATGATGTTTTCTGCAGGCAGCATACGACTAGCACATAACTCTCGTGACCACTGGTACACAACCTTCTTTATCTTTTGAACAGGCTTGCACAGGCTGTGTTGGCAAGGGAAGAACCAGAAGAAACTTTCCTCAAATCAATACCACAAGACCTGGTCAATCTTCAGATCATACATCCTGTGAGCGTCTGTCCTTTCATGCAAGATTGCAATTGATGTATGGTGCTCATCCGTTGACACTTGACACTGACAGGTGTTGTGAGCTGAGTGGTGGCACTGCAGAGCAGCATTCCTGAGAGAGAGGTCAGAAGACGATTACGCTTGTTGACAAAGCAGAGGCGGCGCAAGCATAGCATGCGCATGGTATGCACTTGTCCAGCATTCTCTGCTAGCTGACATGTTGCTGTGCCCAACAAGAGCGCACTGCTTCTGCTGAAAGCCTTCATGTGCATTGGTATTTGCATCATTCACTGTGCGTCTTGACTGGAGTGTGCCTGTTCATTTTTGTGACAGACTGCTTCTCCTGGTCTTGCAGATATTGTGGGCTGCTACTGCTGCTCCTTTGACCCTGTTGCTGGTGAGCTGTGCATGCTTGAAAGGCACCATGTGATCTGCACCAGTACAAGTCTGCAACACGGGCATAGCCAGCTGCATTGACTAGCAGGAAACATGACTCTGTCGTGAACAAGTGCTATGTCTGTTACACCAAAATAAAGCGCAAGTCTCGCTCTGAGCATGCCTCCTGCTGTGTGTTTTGCATACACCTCACACTAAAGTTCTGCATCTACCAACAAGGTGTTTGACATCACTACAAGGGTGGTATGGCTGTTGCAGCTGACACCCATACCTGCCCTGCCGGCATATTACTGCCTGTATAGAGCCTTCTCCCACCGTCAAGCCTTGGCAGGCTGCAGAAGCTTGACTGATGCTTTTAGTCACAATGATGCACAGCAGCTTCAGGTACGCTTCCCTTTTCATTGCTGTTGACCGTTCTCCTGTTAGCTTATGGCTGTGATGTTTGGGTCAAGCACACATCTGAACTGCATGCAAGCTGGTGATGTTCAAGTCTCACATGTTTGATGTCACAAAGGTGTAGCTGTGCAAGGGTCTGACTCTGTGACTGGAGACGTTGAATCAGCACATGGTCCCAGATCTGCAAAAACAGCATCAGAGCCTATTGCAGGACCTGCGGAAGAAGCTTTTAGAGTTTCAGACAGCAGGCCACAAATTTGACCCAATGGGTTGGCCAACCAAAATGCTCCAAACAGAACCTAGGTATGATCTGCAACCTCCAGCCTTGTTCTCTGACACAAAAGTGTACCCATGTCTTGCTCAGTTGCTGATCAGGTTGACTGGATTTTCCAGGTATTACCAGGTAAATGCATTTCGTCGTCACATGACATGTTGGCTGCTATTCTTGTTCCAGCACATATGTGAGGCAATTCAAAAAGGCCATCTGCTTTTTTCACCATGCCCAGGGGCTGGTAACAAATCAATCTGAAAGTTCCTATTCATTGACGATTCTGACCCTGGAACCCTCAAGCAAACCTAAATCAGCATTTGCAGTACACTGCTGCAGGTACTTGGACCTGCTTGAGTCTGTGAGTCCTGAGTCAGCTGTCACTGCCAAGGCCCAGATAGTGTATGAGCAGAAGAAGCTGGAAGACATGGTGCAGCCTACCATGGTGTCCTCTGCTGAGCTAGATGCCATCGTCAAGCCTCAAGTCAGGTGGCTGTTCAATTGTTTTGTGTGCATGCAATGTTGCACATACACCATAGTGAAGGAGCGCAGCTCACACTTGCATACTCTGAGGTGCCAGCCTAGGCAGGTGATGCGGCCATCAATTTGGTGCATACAGCACTTGACATTGTTTACAAGTTCCTTGGCTGCGGAGACCAGAACAAGGTTACCCTATGACACCTAATGCGGCTGTGCATTTTTTTGCACAGATAGAATAACTCTTGCAAGGCACCCAGGATTGTCCCAAGGACAGCAGCGTGTCTGCCCCCTTCCAGAAATAATACCGTCTTGAAATATACAAGTGTGCCAAGAAGAACACTTGCATATTTCAAGACGGTAATATTCCTGAAAGAGGGTAGACAGGCTGTTGTCTCTGGGAAAATCCTGGCTGTTTTCGCCAACTCCCAGCTCAGGAAACCTGTCAGCCCTAGATCATGGGCGGCCTCTTCCATGATGTATGCATCAGGGATACAGTATGCAATAGGGCTACAGTATGCTGCAGGAGTGGTGCATGCTGCATAAGGTGATGCCTTTGGTATTATGCTGCTGAACTTGAGTCAGTCACATGTGCTTTGACAGGTTGACTAATCCCATTGAGGATGCTGATGTCATGAAAGTGGGCAGCTTGTATGGCATCAACAACTTGCTGGAGCATGTGGCCAAAGCCAGGAAACGAGCGGCAGGCGCGATGTTCCCCAGGCATGTCAATGGATGAATCTGCTTGCACACAGTCCCAGTGTGCCACCAGTTCAAGAAGTTCAGCATTTTAGATTGTGCGCTCTGCATGGAGTGACATGGTCAATGCCACAGAGGCTCAGCCAAAAGCTTGGTCTTGAGCTGGAGTCAACCCAAAAGCATATGGGAATCAATAGATGCAATGGTGTAGCTCAACAGATTACTCAAAGAGATTGCATAGCCAAACTGTACTAGTGTCAGCTAATTTGTAATGTCTGTCAATTCATACTAGGCACACGCTGCAATAATGCTCAATCATCTTGAGACAGAACACACAATAAGGGTTCCAAAGTGTAAGTTTGCACTTGGCAGAACAACAAGCCACCTGCTGTGTGCTAATCCTTGTAACGTGGTATTGAGCAAGACTGCTCAGCTGACCATTTGATCAATCAATTCTTGCAAGGGAACAAGCTCTTTCGAATCAACAAGGTTGAACGCCTGCAAAGTGCACACAAGTGTCTGTCCTGACGGTATGCATGTAGCAATCACTGCTTTGATTTCAGACCCATGCCAGGTTTGGTGCATGGATAACATGCATTAGCTGTGACACCTGTGCAGAGGATCTTCAGCTCAATGATGCGGCACATGATGTTGTATGTGGCCACACACACTATGCATGCAGCTGCTATGTTGGCTGATTGAAGCTGCCAACCGTGCTCTCCCAGCAGTGCTCATGGCAGATACAAACAGAGAGTGTACAACAGAGAGCACACCTGTGTGAAGTACATGAAATGCTTGAAGCATGTGTTCAAGTGAGCTTCTTCCCCGAGGCTGCAGATGCTTCGGAAATGTGTGTGGTAAATGTGTGCATACACTCTAAACAGGCGCTTGAACATGGTGCGCACCACATCCATAAAGTTTGGGGGGAAGGGAATGCCATACTGCTGAGGGAAGATCCTAGAGTCATCCATCTGCAGACACCACCCTTGCCGTTGACATCACAGCTAAGAAAGTGGCTGTCAACATATGCCCAGCTTCCGCACCGTGTGCACACCTCACAGGAAACAGCATAGATGCAAAGTGCTTCGCATATTGCATTCCTGTACATTTTTAATGCTGCACACCAGTTGCACTTCATGACACTGCCACATTTGCTGACATCGATCAACACAATAATACGCCTCCAACTTCTCATGCAGCTTGCACATATGCCTGCCGGCAGTATGGCTTGCCTGAGATTCTATCCAGTCAAAGAGATTGTTGATGTACTCTGGTGCTGACAGGCGTGTTGGCTTCTTGACCTTCACACCATCTGCCCACAGATACTCGTACTGCAGCACGTAGCAGACATTCTCAATGCTGATGCATTTTACACTGAAAAGATTGCATCTTGACCTGTTAGCATTGTGTTTATTGGCTGTGACAGCCATTCAATGCATACATGCACAAGAGAGTCCATCAGCAAGGCCAAGACTACTGACACAGAATGTGACAAATGCATATGACAATGCATGGTTTGTCGCCAAGGCAATGCAAGATTTCAGGGTAGTCCAAACGGACAAAAAAGACATTACCTTGGGTCCTGCTGACATGACTGGGCATGTCTTGACTGTGCAGAACTCCTCCAAAGTACCAAACAGAACGCTGATAGCGTTGTAAAAGTCTACTGTGTTGACAGCCAGCCATTCATTCAAGTCCTCCCCTGGTGGCAGCTGCACTGCTTCTCGGATGTTACCACTGCCAAGAGTAGCCTCTATATGCCGCTTGAGGGTTAAGCCCTGTGTGAACTTCATGGGTTGAGGCATGCCTCACACACTTCTTGTCCCACAGAAATGCGTAGTGACAGGTGGCAGAACTAAGTTGCAGCCTGTCCAAAGCATGCTGGGTCTGCTCACCTTGCTACCTACTGGAGTGCTCTTTCTTGGTCGGAAAGTCTTAGCATCTCTGCACGAGCAACAACAGATCACTTCCTTTGCATTGTTGTTAAGGTGATCAAGCCGAACGAGTCACTGCGCATACGTCAGACTAGACAGACACGAGGAGCGCGGGGGCAAAGGTGCTGAGGGGAAGCACCTTGGCAGCGCTGGCTGGTTTACCTGCCCAGCCCGAATAAGCTTGCCATCTGAGCTAGGGAAGCTGGGCTCAGCTGTCACAGCATGAGCTGGTGGGCCCCAGTCTGCTTTCTCCAAGGTAGCCGGCTCCTCTTTCTGACAGCAATTAAAGCACAGCATGTAGACAGCCCATGCAGAGGAGCAAGCGTCAAGAGAGGCGCGGTTACAGTCTGAGTTGAGTTGGCAGATCTATAGTAACTCGTTTAGCCCGTTTATCCTGTTACACGTTCACGGGATTGTTTGATCGGGGGCGCGCAAAGCAGGCAGGAACTGATATTGCTGCC
>JAABUK010000714.1_pt1 | contig 67624 bp, 84 predicted proteins | sample 5559141 | NCBI WGS metagenome assembly JAABUK01 (sample SAMN10711869, study PRJNA513367) | rock metagenome | isolation source: Antarctica rocks | place: Antarctica: Victoria Land, Pudding Butte nord | collected 2016-01-03 | reverse complement strand
TAGGGGAGGGGGGTGGATGTGCACCTGATGGGCAAGTGAAGGCAAAGCCATAGCTGTCTGCCATCCATGTGTTGGGCAGCTGCACACACTGGCCGAAGAAGTGTGACATCATGAAGATGGTCGCCAGAGTGATGAAGCCGCATGTGAACACCTGCATCACATGTCAAAACTTGTTGCGTTGGTGTCATGCACACAGACTCTGTTCACCTCTACAGACAGAGTCCTGCTCTCGCCAAGCTGCAGCACGTTGATGGTGTTGTATGCAGTGCTGGCTATAGGATCTCAAGCTGAATCTGACTGTGATTCCTGCTGATGCTACATTGCATGAAAAATTCACGCAGGCCTGACATGCAGTGTTAAGGAGGTGCAAAGCAGAGCTTCAGGCAACTCAGCTTCCATGACAGTATGCAGAAAAATGAAGTTAAGTCTTCATGCTGAGTATAGATGTCAAAGTGGAAATTTGTTATCTGAGCTGAGTATACATGTCAAAATTGAAACTTAGTGTGCATGTCAAAGTTGAACATGGTGTTCATGTTGAGTTTGTTGCAATTTGGTATCCATGCTGAGTGTCCATGTCACATGCGTAATGACAGTAACTTGCAAAGCAGGAATTCAGATAAAGCCATTCTCATTGCAACCAGGTGCACTATCAACCACATCCAGCAGAGCAATTCAGCTGCAGAAGTCTCAAGCTGTCACCGTTGTTCCCCTGTGAAAAGCCATCAACGGTGTATGTCTATCTGCTGCTGACTCTTCTGCAGACTCTTCTGATTATTCTGGATATCTCAAGATGCAGTGTCAGGACTTGCAGCTTTTGAACATGGGCAGCATCCTCACAGTAACAAGGTGCGCTGAGACAGACTTGCACATCAGTGATGGAAGCTAAGGTCATTCTCATGACAACAGGGTGCACTGAGATGAAGGTGGTGACAGTGAAACCCTAACGGCTTGCAAACCCTAAGGTGGTGACACTGAAACCCTGACGGCTTGCAAATGTTAAGGTGGTGACTCAGGCAACAGCATGCATCACCATTGAGCTGCTTTTGCTGTTGTAAAAACATTGTATTCTGAAAGTACGAAACACTGTTTGAGTTTGTTGCAAATTCAGCTGACTACCAACCTCTAGAATTCTGAGGCCAGGTTTCTTGCGAGAGGCACGGACTCTCCACAAGCCCCTGCGCAGCAGGTTGAAGGCTGCGCCCAACAGCCCTGCTGCTAGGGAGACAGCGATGAGCAGGGGCATTTGAAAAAGCCAGTCCCGGTTGTACATCAGGGAACGCTTACTGTCAAAGGACAGCATGCCTGTGTACCCCCTGCACTCAAAAAGTGTGTTGTTCGACGCTTTATGTTGGGCAAACATGTTTCTTGCAAGTCTTCTATCTGAAGAAACAATGCTTACTGTCGAAAGACAGCATACCTATGTACCCCATGCACTCAGGAAACATGTTACGTTTCCCAAAGCTGGATGTCAAAACTACTTTTTTTGTTGTTGCAAAGCTGCGTTTCATTTTTGCTCACAAAGTGCGATGGCCTGAGGTGGAAACTTGAGCAGAGCACAAGGCCAGCATCAGGTCATGACATGATTCATCCAATAGGCTGCTTGCTTCCACTGTTGCAGTGATTCAGCAGGTCTGGATCTAGGAAAAACTAGCTGCGTGCGCCTCTGCTTGTATAACTGGCTTGTTTGCATGAGTGTTTCAGTGCAAAATTGGTAGCAAACATCAAAGTGTGACTGTTGAGTGGAACCTGGCAGATCACGCTACGATTTTGCTACATTTTGCAGTGATGAAAGCATATGATGGCATTTGTGGCAAATACAGTACGCTCACAGCATGTCTATACTTTCAGGTTTGGAGTTCAGTTTTTGGGGGTCAGCACCGGGGGATCAGTATTTATAGATGAAGCTGTGACATGCGCCCAGCAATAAATTTCATCTGTTCTCACCATTAGGGGTTTTGGAAACCAAAATGAATGAGACTGTTAAGTTTTGTCAGGAATTTTTGATGGATTTTACGGGCCAGGAGTTCAGCGGCTGTTGCATTTTTCATCTTTGGGGTTTGAAAACCAATGAGATGTCATGCAGAGCGTGACACAATGGCAGGAAAGCATCTTACTTGGGATGTAGTTGGGCCAGGACAAAGGTGGAGACAGCCGAGGCCAAGAAGCAGCGCCAGGCCACCTTGCGTGACCAGTGGGTGCACGCCTCCTCCATGGAGAACAACACTCCTCCTACAGGCGCTCCAAAGGCAGCCTGTAGTAACAATAGATAATAGTGGTAGTAACACCAACAACAATACAGAACGGTGATAATACAGAATGGTAATGATAATAGTAACAGTAATAATCTGTAGTGATAATTATACGCTTTCCAGCTCATGTTGAGCTAGGTACGTGCAGATGTGCGTTCTGCGTCAGGTTCTTCAGGTACTTCCAAGATGTTGCGATATTCCTGAAAGAGATTTTGCACTTGCCAAGGCTGACATGCTGTGCCATGCTCACAAAGGCATGTCTGCAAGAGTGCGGTGACCCTGTTTTCATGCATGCACAAGAGGCTTGTCTGCAGCATGAACTTGACTTATGAAGATGTCTGGATCCTACTGAACTCCAGCTACAACGCCCAGACTTTTTGGCTTGAGGTTCGCTTAGCCACATTTGGCTGGTGAATCAATGAAAACGCATGGTGCGCTTGAAATGAGCCACAGACAGTTGCATACACAGTCTGGAACAGGAAGCACACCAGGCAAGGCAAGGCATGGCACGGCACAGCACAGCACAGCACAGCACAGCACAGCACAGCACAGCACAGCACAGCACAGCACAGCACACTCACCGCAAGACCAGCAGCAGCCCCTGCTGACACAAACTCTCTATGGTCAGCGTCAGTGCGGAAAGGAGGCTCTGTGCTGTCATCCTCCATTACACCATTACTGTACCGTCGTCGCTCTTTCCTGAATATGGAGCAACAGCACCAGCTGCTCATCCACTCACCAAATGTCAGCGTCTTGCCATTCACATTGTAGCTACCTGCGCAGAGAAGAGTCAGTATATGACTGTGCCACAACATAAGTATGTGATTGCAGCTGGTGTTTACACCAATCATGTGCTTACACCTTTGACACAATTTTATAGCAGTAAAATGAAATTCATGATGCACATGTGCTGCAGACTGCAGATCAGCGCGCCCCGATGCTGATAGGCTGATAAGCATGCTGATAGATGCTGCCAGCAGACATACACTGGATGATGTTGTCAGATGTAATGGCGATGTGTAGATACACTGAGCATCAATCTGCATGCACATGGGTTTGAATGTGCAACATGTTTCTGTACTTTTGCAGTTTACTGCCGGCTGTTTGACACTGTGCTGTGCTGTGCTGTGCTGTGCTGTGCTGTGCTGTGCTGTGCGGTGCGTGACATGGTTCGCTGGCTTACCGCATTCCCAGAAGGCAATGACTGATGCAATGCAGGCTCCCATGTGCACCAGTGGGCCCTCAGTACCAACTGTAAGATTGGCAGCACAGCTGAAAATGGACCCCACAAATTTGGTGATAAAAGTCTGAAGTCGAAGAAGGTCAGGGACATCTGTGCCATTCAGGAATGCCATGACTAATGAGACGCCGCCACCTGCTGCTGTCGGGGCCCAAAACTGAACCTGCAGAACCCCAGGACAGCATTCATGTATCCATGCAATTGTGCATCTATTTATTGAATGTGTATCTTCTCCAAGGGTCAGGTATGCTGAGTCCTGAGTAGCTCCATGTATGAGGTTCTGGACAGACAGAACAGGCAACACTTCAGTTCGATTTCCAAGGCTTGTCATGTCCTTGCTGCGCTATAACGATTGTGCCACCTCCAATGTGAAATGGGGAGAGAGCTTGTAAGTTTGAGAAAGCCATGTACATGCAATAGCCTATGCGAGCTTTGATGCGCACTTGTTTGGGATGTATATGCATGCAGTTGCGGAAGGGGCATGATACCAAATGTGGTGCATGCGTCAGGTGCATTGGCAAGGTTGACAGGAAGCCAAGTCTGGATGGTGCAAGCGTGTGTAACTGACGCAGGGGTCAGGTGGCAGGATCGAGCAACGCGTACCAGGCAAGCTGCAAACATGAGTAGGCCAGTCGTGATCAGGAGGTGCAGACCAAAGGCAGCATATAAGGTCTTGTGGTGCACGACGTCGATCATGTACTGCACTGCTTGCTGCTTGCGCGCAAAGACAAACTCCAATGTTGCTGCACATGCTGCTGCGGTCAATCCCGTGACGAGGCCAGTCGTTAATGTGACGAAGAACTTGGCCAGCGTATGACCAGTGTACCTGCATCTCAGCAGCTTGCGTCAGCATGATGCATGCGGCATGCAGATGCTGGTCCTACATGCAGATGCTGGTCCACGTTTCAGTCTGCAGCTGTTGTGCGTGCAAGCGTTGCGTGCTTCCTGGCGGGGTCTGACAATACTGATTCGACTCCCACACACAGGGTGCAGCAACGCACCCATAGAAACGTCTATCTGGCTGCTTTCGCCTAGAGAAATAGACCTTGTTGTATATAGGCTCATAGTCCAGAGACTCAGTTTCCCTCAGAGGCTGGCCTTTGGCCCAGTGACGAAAAAAAGATAGAGAAGGGAATCTCAGGCGAGATGGCCGGTGTTCCTGTGATTGCAAGAGAGGCTCCTGACTGGCCATTGACGCTCTGGTTTTGCGACTGATGTCAGGTCAACAGTGATCACTGGCAAACGCTGTGCCTCGGCCGCTGAGGCAAGTGGCTCGTCAATTGCAGCAGCACACCCAAATAGCCAGGAACGACCTTGACGGACTCATATCAAGGGATTGAGCGCAATTGGCATCGACTTCACTGCCAGAAGCAATATGACACCCGTGCGCACTCGTGCCGAAACCTAACCACTGCCATGTGACTGTAATGTACGCCGTCAGTGTCGTCTTCACCAGACGTAGCACCCCGTATGCAGGGAACCGCCTCGCACTTTCGAGAAAGGGCGAAATGGGAGTCGGGAAAGTTCGTATTCGTGCGTACATATTGGCTGCTCAAAGTAGGCTGCAGCTATTTCTGACCGGCTTAAACATTTCTTCAGGCAAAGAGCACACGCAAAACCTGCTTTTGAAGTCCGCCAGTGACATAGATCTCGGTCAAGCGTTTGTTCCAACCAGCCGACACTATGTCTGACGCCCCAGCTATTGGAATCGACCTGGGAACAACATACAGGCAAGTGCTGCTTCTGAATCATTGAGTGATCTTTACCCTGCAGAGACCAGGTGTATAGCTCGATGTTTGTGGCACGGCCGCCGGCCTTTTGGACGGACTACTGACTTGTTTTGGATGTTCTGCAGTTGCGTCGGCGTGTGGCAAAATGACCGCGTGGAGATCATTGCAAACGACCAGGGAAACCGTACAACCCCATCATACGTTGGATTCACAGACACAGAGCGTCTTATCGGAGATGCAGCAAAGAACCAAGTCGCTATGAACCCTCGCAACACTGTTTTTGACGCTAAGAGGTTGATCGGCCGCAAGTTCGACGACACAGCAGTGCAGCAGGACATGAAGCACTGGCCTTTTGCTGTCATCAAGGGACCTGATGGCAAGCCTATTATTGAGGGTAAGTCCTGCTCTCCAACGCCTCTTGCTGGCTTTTTCAGGAAGCAAACAAATTATGCACACTGTGCTATCACTGCTGCCTGTCCTGTCCTGAAGAGGAGTGGCGCACAACACTATTGCTCTTGAGTCCCCTGCATGTATCCTTGACACGTGTGCTGACATCCTATTTGCTGCTGCTGCAGTTGACTATAAATCAGAGAGGAAGAGGTTCAACCCCGAGGAGATCAGCAGCATGGTCCTGACCAAGATGCGCGAGACAGCCACCCAGTTCCTGGGCAAGGACGCCAAGAGGGCAGTCGTCACTGTCCCTGCCTACTTCAATGACTCCCAACGTCAAGCCACAAAGGACGCAGGAGCTATTGCGGGTCTTGATGTTCTAATCAATGAGCCAACAGCTGCTGCCATCGCCTATGGTTTGGACAAGAAGTCCGAGTCCGTGGGCGAGCGCACCGTGCTCATCTTTGACTTGGGTGGTGGTACTTTTGATGTCAGTCTGTTGACCATTGACTCTGGAATCTTTGAGGTCAAGTCCACAGCTGGAGACACTCACTTGGGCGGTGAAGACTTTGACAACCGTCTGGTTTCTCACTTCATGCAGGTATGCCTTTGTCTGCTCTGAGGCTTTCATGCAGTCTGCTTGTATGCACTCTCAAGCTGTGCTGTAGCAAGTAGGTACAGGACATAATGCAGTGTCTGCTTGTATGCTGAGGTTGCTGGTGTACATGTCATGCAGACTTAAGTTGGGAAGTTATATGTATGCACTTTGTGTTTTTGCTGATATTGAAGTATAAGTTGCAATATCAGCAACTTATACTTCAATGGTCATCCTTGCACGGCACTGACTCTCTGCCTGCATCTCTTTTGAAAGTTCTCTTAGGATTGTTTCAACACCAGCAACAGAAATTTCTCTTGTCCAAATCACTGCGGCCACCCTCAGCTGAAACCACTGTGTATGTTTTGCTGCAGGAGTTCAAGCGCAAGAACAAGAAGGACATCTCAGGCAACCCCAGGGCAGTCCGCCGTCTCAGAACTGCCTGTGAGCGTGCAAAGCGCACTCTGAGTGCCTCAGCACAGACCACCATTGAGATCGACAGCCTGTTTGAGGGAGTGGACTTCAACACCAGCATCACCCGTGCCAGATTTGAGGAGCTGTGTATGGACATGTTCCGCAAGTGCATGGACCCTGTTGAGAAGGTCCTCAGGGTAAGCTCTCTGTCCACATTGCTTTGTTCACAATATCTTGAACACTTTTCCATGACATGGTGCACATGCCAATGCCTGGTCACATGTCCATTTCACAGTGCCTTGCACATTTTTCCATGACTTGCTGTACATCTCAGTGCCTGATCACAACTACACGCCCTCACAGTTGCTATACTGGATCAAACGGATCATCAGGTGTTCCATATGCAAACAGACGACCTGCTTATAGAGACTGTTACAGATGCACAGCAGTATCTCTAACAACATGACAGACACACTCACAGTGACACCGTGTGGCTGCAGGATGCCAAGACTGACAAGGGTGCTGTGCACGACATTGTGCTGGTGGGTGGGTCTACCCGTATCCCCAAGGTGCAGAGCCTGCTGTCAGACTTCTTCAACGGGCGCGAGCTCTCCAAGAGCATCAACCCCGATGAGGCTGTCGCCTTTGGTGCTGCTGTCCAGGTACACATTCTCCCCTGCATCATTGTCTCTTGTTATGTTGTGTGTTTCCGCGCAACAGAGTGACAGCGCAGCTGTTGCATTCTATTGTTGCTTTGTCCTGGTACAAACATGTGCATCCTATAGGCTTTCCTGTGATGACAGCTTGCAAAATGCGGGTAGCTTTCTCTATTGCTTGCCTCAGCTGCACGTCCCTACCTTTACCTTCAGCATGTTGATTCCATACTATACCTATTTCTGCCTTGCACGGCAGGCTGCCATTCTGATTTTGCTGCTATACCCATCTCTGCTTTGCACTGCAGGCTGCCATTCTCACTTTGTTGCTATGCCCATCTCCGCTTTGCACTGCAGGCTGCCATTCTCACTTTGCTGCTATACTCATCTCTGCTATGCACTGCAGGCTGCCATTCTCACCGGCCAGGGTGACGCCAAGGTCCAGGATCTACTGCTGCTGGACGTTGCCCCTCTGTCTATGGGAATCGAGACTGCAGGTGGTGTCATGACCACCCTCATCCCCAGGAACACCACCATCCCCACCAAGAAGGAGCAGGTCTTCTCAACCTACGCTGACAACCAGCCTGGAGTGCTGATCCAAGTGTTTGAGGGGGAGAGGAGTATGACTCGGGATAACAACCTGCTGGGCAAGTTTGAGCTGTCGGGCATCCCCCCTGCACCCCGGGGGGTGCCCCAGATCACTGTCACCTTTGACATTGATGCCAATGGTATTCTGAATGTGTCAGCTGAGGACAAGGCTGGAGGTGAGCAATTTTGTGTTGCCATTCCTGTATGCCATGGGATGTTTCCGGCATCAAGAAGCACCTTGTCAATGTAGCTGTTGTTCAAACAATCAAAGAGCAAGCGTCCTTATGACACATCATAAGCACCAACATAAATATGTCTCTTGATGCGCCTCTTTCTGCTATGATTGTCTCAACAATTGTCCAGGCATTGCTGCATGTTTGGATTTGTCCCCCAGCATTCTCTGCAATGTGTGGTGTGCTCTGCTCCCTTTATGCTGTGATCGCTGTTGCTGTCATAGTTGTTAGTATACTGCCTAGATCCATTGTTGCATGTCTGCACTCTGCAAGCCGTCCTTGCCTGTGCTAACTCAATACACAGGGTAAGTACACCCACCAGCTGATCTTGGCTTACCCCAGAACAGAACAACTGGTGGCAATTCGATGCGTTTGCCTTCTATTGTTCTGTTTTGGCATCAGACAAGATCAGCTGGTGGGTGTACCAACTCTGTGTACAGCTTGGCACAGCAAGCATGACTCGCAGACTGCATTGTCAGCATCTGCCTCAATCAGTGTCAGCATCTGCCTCAATCAGCCTCAGCATCAGCCTCAATCAGTCTCAGCATCTGCCTCAATCAGCCTCTGCCTCAATCAGCCTCTGCCTCAATCAGCCTCTGCCTCAATCAGCCTCTGCCTCAAAAGTTATCAGCTGCATTACGCACCACGGTTGGTATCTTCTGACAGGCAATGCAAGCCGCTTGCAGCTGCCCCTTGCGCAAATTTCCTCCTGTGTCAGATCACATCTGGAACTCCCTGCAGCTCGGTTTTGTTGCACACCACACGCACCTGTGCTTTCAAGCCAGGATGCCTGGCAAGTCACAACTGGCTCCATACCCCAGACTGCAAGATATCAAATGGGAAAAAGTTGAAAATGATTGTGTTCAACCTCTGGCACCTGCTGACAACTTCTTGCTTCTCATGCAGGCAAGAAGCAGAAGATCACCATCACCAACGAGACCCTGTTGGATCAGACGTGGACTGTGTGCATCCTTTGGCACCTTCTAACAACTTCTTGCTTCTCATGCAGGCAAGAAGCAGAAGATCACCATCACCAATGAGAAGGGCAGGTTGAGCAAGGATGACATTGACCGCATGGTCAACGACGCCGAGAAGTACAAGTCAGAGGACGATCTTCAGAAGAAGAAGATTGACGCCAGGAATGGCCTTGAGCAGTACGCCTACAGCATGAAGAACACCATGAGGGATGAGAAGGTATGCACTGCTCTTGGTCCCATCATTCTTCTTCTTCGTAATTTGTTTGAATTCTGATGTATGCATGAACACCCAACAGGCTCTGGAGCATTGGTAGTGACTAGTTTGACAGTAGCAGACAGCTGATGGTGCGGGTGCATTGACTTTGGCTGTTGGCACTGCGTAATGTAACTTGTCGTAGATATTTCACTAGCAATGCTATTTTACTGTTGATGGTGTTGTGACGTCAGTGGCGTCGAGAGGCAGTAAGGACCTGCAAGGTGTTCCTGGCCAGAATTACCAATGTAGGTCTACATGTGGCCTACATGTGGCATGTGGTTAGCACAGTGCATCTGCCCCAGCCCCAGCCTGGCTAGCAGTTGCGAAACCAGACGGTCTTTACTATTCTTGATACAGATGCTATTCTTCTTGGCCTCTACAAGTTGCAGGACCTTGGCAAGAGTGTGCAACCATGCCATTGTTGTCAAGGTCATGATAACTTGTAGAGGCCAATTAGCATGGCATCTGTCTAGAATAACAAAGACCATCTGGTCTTAGCAGCTGCCACCCAGGCCAGGGCAGCTGCTTTTTGTCAAACACACAGTTTGGCATTCACGATCTACATCTCCCCTATACGACATCTCCCCTCGTGTTTATAATTGTCCTCAGACGCTTCTGAGTTTAGCTTTCCCAATTGTAGGGATGACGTAGGGATGACATCTCTGCATTAGAAAGACGATCTGGGCTTGCAAGGAGCTAAAACATCTCCACAATGTAGAAACGCGTTTTTACTGTCCCCAGATGTCCCTGTATTTAGATTTCCAGTTTGGGGATGACGTTTCTGACTGAAAATAGATGTCTTGGGATTGCAAAGAGCTGTGTTGTTTGCCTGAGTGCATGGTCTGACGTCATGGGTCTGGTTGCAGGTGGCCAGCAAGATCAGCTCAGAGGACAAGAGCAAGATTGAGAAGGCTGTGGATGAGGCCATGGAGTGGCTGGATGGCAACCAGCTGGCTGAGGTGGACGAGCTTGAAGACAAGCAGAAGGAGATCGAGCAGATCTGCTCCCCCATCATCTCCAAAATGTACCAAGCAGGTCAGTACTGAGCTGTGATGATCTGCTGGGAGCTGATTTGGTGGTTTGTGTGTAGAGCTGCTTCGTAGGAAGAAGTAGAGTTCAGCAGTGTGCATTCAAGAGCAGTGTGCAGTCAAATTGTGAGCTGAGTTGACAGGATTTTTGCCTGCTGTTGCGTGCAGAGCTGCTTGTCGATACAAGTCGTGTTTGGCAGTGGGCAGCATGCTGACTGCAACTCACCACATTTAATGCTGCCTGTGCTTGAAACAGCTCTTGTGAACAAGAGGTTAATGGCTGATCTGTGTGCCATATGAGAGTCCTGTATGTCTGACCACAAGTATCCTCTGGGAGGTTTTGCAGCTGTTGCTGGAGCGGTGATACTGACTACCTTCTGTATTGGTGCAGATGGAGGTGCTGGTGCTGGAGGTATGCCAGGAGGCATGCCTGACATGGGTGGTGCTGGTGGCATGCCAGACATGGGCGGTGCTGGTGGACCCACCGTTGAGGAGGTTGACTAAGCCTAGCTTAGATGAGCTGAGGAAGCAACTGCTGCAAATCAGTTACCGATGTTACCATTGTTGCCTGCAACACTGGTGCACCACTCTGCAGTCTGGAAAGCAGTTGACAGCCGCTGCTGCTGTTCAAGACCCTTTCTTGCTCTTGTTTGAAGCATGCAACTTGAAAGCATGCACCAATGCTGCTGTTTGTCTTGGCTTTAACATTGGATTGAGAACAATAATATGTTCTTCATTGAGAGTGACTTTTGCTATCGGTTGAGGCAAGTGTGTTGGTTTGATGTTTTCAAAACCGTGTTTGTGTTTCCCGCCAACTGAGTTCCCCTAGTCAGCACAAGCAGGCGTGTGACTTGCTAGTTCAGTGATTATTGTCTGCAGCAGTGTGATTGAAATGATTTGATTGAGCTCTGGTTTGCCAAAACTTCACGATTCAGCACATGTAATTGAGGAGTGCTGCAACATCTGTCAGCTGCACTGTTTTGCTCAAGTCCGGTCATGGCGGCTTACTCATGCATATAGCATTTGGCAGTGATCTAGGAGTGATACATGAACAGTTCTGCATCACTTTGCGCTTTGCAGGCAACGGCATGCTACAGGGAAATTTCCTACAGTTGCCAAATCTCTGTCTTGCAATGTGTACCGATGGCGATTGAGCTTGACTGCGATTGTTTGATATGAAATTCAGTACATCTCCGTAATGTGACACATGATCCATTGCCTGCTACACGTAACGACACGCAGAAACACACAGGCTAGTCGGCGCTGCATGCAACACTAGCATTCATCAGTACCCCTTCTACTAAGTGCATGCAACACTAGCATTCATCAGCACCCCTTCTACTAAGCATGATCCTACTGATGCATCAGCAGACCATTCAATCATTGAGCAAACTGCCAATGTCAGAATACAATTGATTTCGTGTTACCCTGACAAGTAACGTCGAAAACGGTCGCACACGCTCACAGAAACCAGCGATTGTATTCTGCCTTGCTTGTCAGCAGCTTACACGAACGACAAGGCTCCAAATTTGTCTACAGATCATGCATACTCAAATTAGCAGCCAAGCCGTTACACAATGCATGTTTGTCTTAGAATGAGTGGCAAAAAGGATGGGGGGAAACATTCCCCAAATGGCAGGTAATCCTTATTCAGCTGAATCAACATACCACACAGCAACCATGGCAATTTATAGCAGCTGCAAAACGCTCATCGAGACGTGAAACTTTTCACCCGCGTGAAGGCACAGCTTTTAGGTTGCAAAACAATGGCTGCTTCTCAGCATGATGGCTGAATACAGTCTGTGTGCTGGTATATGAAGGAATGCCTGCGCTGGAAAAGAGCTACTTTGCAGCAACATACTTATTCATCATTCCTGATAGCATTGATGGGCGTACTGGGCTCACTCCCAGACCATCTGGACTTTGACTCTCAGTTTAGCTTAGTCAGCCCCAGTTGCATTATTGGGGGTCCCTGGCCCAAGGAGGGGTTCCTGCTGACCATTATCCCCTCCACCAGCTTCGGGATCATCTCCACTATGTCGCTTATCCCACCAGGGGGCTGTCAACAGTATGAGTGCAAGGAGACCAAAGAAGCATGCCACCCCTATGCTGACCCACAACACAATCTTGCTTGCTCTCTGAGTGCCGTACACCTGCAATGAAGTTTGCCCAGCTGTCATTTGTGATACTTGCGTGGCATTTGGAATATGTTACTTGTGCATGCCGGCATACATGCATGAGCCTGTGACAACACCATGCTGGGCTGGAAAGCACTCGCGGCTTGACGTGCATGAACTCCTTGATGAAACAATGGCAGAATGATGACATGCATGTGCATGGCCATTGGCCCAAGATATACATCAAACAACTTTGACTGCAGGCACATACATGACCCAGCAAACAAGGACAGTTTTTCTACATCTTGGTCAGATGGCACATACACGACCATGTGACCAAGATGTAGACACAACAGTCTTGTATGCAGACAGGATGCTGATGATTTAGGGTTTGCAGGTAGGATGCTGATGATTTAGGGTTTGCAGGTAGGATGACAATGACTTAGGGTCTTCAACTACGATGCAAATGATTTAGGGTTTGCAACTAGGATGACAATGATTAAAGGTTTGCAGCTAGGATGACAACGATTTAGGGTTTGCAGGTAGGATGCCAATGATGTGCTAACCTGACTCTTGAAGGAGGTAAGCTGGTCTGGGGTGGCCTGGGACCACTCCTCCACCCAGAATATGGGCAGGAAAGTCTTCTTCACGTGGGGCTCCACAGCCCGCCACTCTGCAGCAGCAAATGCACACAATCAGGCAACTTCCATGAACAGCAACACAAGTAAGCAACCAGGAGTAAGCAACAGAAGTAAGCAACAGGAGTAAGCAACAGAAGTGAGCAACCAGGGTGCTGTCACCCACACTTCACTCTGTGCATATTCGTTTTCTGCTGCACAGATGCAGCACGAGCGTTGAAAGCACAAGCTTTGAACTACACATGCTTTATGAATGTGAGCATGGTCAGGCAATGGGAGCTGCTGCAGCAGGTACCAAACATTAGTGCATGGTCCAGTGTGCATGTGCTGGCTTGCAAAGTGGCTGCAACCCCATCAGCGGCGGCAGCCTTTGCTGACAAGCACACCAGGTAGCACACACAGCTGCCATCAAGTCAAATCAAAGGTTCTCAAACCAATGGTTCTCAGCCAACAGATCTTCAACAGTGTGCTGTACATCACACTTGGTCCACAATATATACGCACATGGTTTCTGTACATGTCATATACACACTACATGCTGTGCACCTTTGTATTACATGCTATATGCTGTACATTATACACTATACACTGCACTACTTGTAGTGTCTTGTACAGTACGTAGTGGCTTGTACAGTGCAAAAGCAAAAGTGGTGTGGTGTACCTGGGCCATATTGAGTGGACATCATCAGTCTCTTTGCAGCACGCATGGTGATACCGGTCATAGGCTCCACATCCAGCAAGGTCACATGTTCAGCCTGACTGCAGTTAAGCCCTACCACTGTATCTGCCACTGCTGGGTCCACATCACAGAAGTGGGCATTGGATAGGAAGATGGGGGGCCCGGGGACCCCTGCCCTACCCTCTGGCCCTGCAATGCAGACACCCTGTGGGTTAAGGTTTGCACTTGTGGTCAAGGCTTTGCACTGTGGTCGAAGGTTATGCACTGTGGTTGAATGTTATGCACTGTGAATGCTGTAAACAGCTTATGTGAGAGTGACTTGCTGCAATGTTGCAAAGAATTTTGATATGGAAGAGCACCAAAGGTAGGGCTGAAGATGAAAGCAGTCTGACATGATGGATGTGGTGACATGCTGCAGTGTTTGTTGCATAACTAGAGGTAAACTCCAGGAGACGCACATGCAGCAAAGGTCTGATCAGCAACAAGATTTGAAGTATAGACATGGGCATGAGTCAGTGCACACAACTTCACATTGCATGCACAGCTAGTCTGCAGTTGAAGAAGAGGATTCACCTGCTGCTGTTGGGCTGGTGATGTTCATTAGCCCCTGGTAGGTCTGGAAATAGGTAGGGTTTGGTAACCCCTGAGCAGGGTCTGGCCTATATCGCAGCAGATTGACTCCATCTAGATCGACTGTGGTGTTCGCCAACAATGTAGCTGACTTGTACACTTCAGGAGCCCAGACTTTGACCTTGTCCCCTGACTTCAAGCCTGGCCTAAATTGGACCCCATCAGAGCCCTGGACGGGTTCTATATGGGGGGGTCTCCAGCTCTTAATGCTGCTGTGATTGCTCCATACTTCTGTGTTCCAGACGTTGCTGATGTTGCTCATGCCGGTGTTGATGATGTCCTGACTGCTGGGGTGGAGGGAGCTGGCTGTTGTGTTGGGTACCAGCTGAAAGCGTGTGTCCAAGCCTGGCGCAATGAACTTGAGCTTTTGTAGCAGTGGATCTTCGTATCCCCACAGGAGTTCCCGCACAGTGCGCGTCATGAAGAGGCCATCCACATTGGGATCGTGAAAAGCTGCTAGCACCTCCAAAAGCAGTTGTAGGGCAACAACTCTGCCGAAGAAGCTGTGTGCTTTGGCTAGGGCGCCTAGCAGAGGGATGTTGACAGTAGTGATAACATCATCCAGAGACAGGTGAGTTGCATTGTCTGACATTGCTGTGTAGAACTCGTCCCTGGTGAAGGCGACTCTGCCCTTCTTGTCAAACCAGATGTTATGCTTGACTGTGTGCTTTCTGTATGTGTATGGGCCCAGCTGCTGCAGCTCTGGTCTACCGCCGGCTTTGACGGATGCCAAGTTGGTGATGTTCAAAATATAAAAGTCTGAGTGTATGACCGGGTCGCTGTCATGGTCGTCCCTTGCATACCGTGCATAGGTATCGGCTGAAGAGTTTTCTGACCAGACAATCTCGTCTGCAATACCGCCGCGCAAGGCTTTGTTGATGTGTCTAGGGATCAGGCAGGCAACCAAAATGGCGAGCACGACCGGCAATAAACAGGACAAGCCTGCAGGGATCTGCCACTTCATGGACGGTGCGCCAGAAGGCTATAATGCAAAATCGGACATGTGCATTCCGCTTTTCAACTTGTTGCAATCAGAAAATTTCTTGATGTGTGCTGCTCGAAGCTGCGGCGACGTACGGATGCGCAGATCTTCCGGGAGAGCGTTTCTTCTGCGACATGCTGCGGATGCCGATTCATCTCCTTGCACACCAAAAGAATGGGAAGGCACATGGTCTGATGGCGTCCCAAATGAGCTGCTCAAGCATGTACACCAGAAGGGGTGCATCAGGTAATCCACAAGCTGTTCGTGTGGATGTGGATGATGGGGACAACGCCGAAGGGGTGGAAGAAGTCTTAAACAGGGCTCCTGCATGAAACCGGCAGCAAACATGACTTGGGTAAATGGAGGCCAATGCACCAGCAAACACTCTGTACAAACTATGCATACAGAATGCTTATACAATTAGGAAGCTGCTTATACAGCTCTGCAGAACACTTTAACATCCTGTGCAGCGTGCTTCAGAAGGCAAAAAAAACACAGTACAGCAGCCACAAAGTGTGATGATCATGCTGGACGCAAATATCAGCCAGCAAGACCTGTAGTGCTATATAGGGAAATCAGCTCAGCATTCAACATCACAAACACTGAAAAATTGCTGTGTATTGTGCATGACCTGAGATTTCCAGAGGATGCTATTCGAGTGATAGCTGAACTGAATAATGATGTTGTAACCAAGATCAGGCTCTACTTTGCACAAACAGCACAGCAACAGAAACAGCACAGCAACAGAACCAGCACCAAGATGGAGGCAGGCACAACACGTGTACATACCTTGTTTCCGCTTCTCTTGTTGACCTTCATTGAGCCTCACTTGAGGTGGTGGCATCAGGAAGCACAGGCTATGAGTATGGCTGCCTAAGCAAGGGCCTACATGCTGACCACATCACCAGCACATCTGCACACCCAGATGACACATATGTTGGTAGCAACTCTGTCTGCATCTGATCGTGCAAGATGAGCAAAGAGGATCAAAGCCTTTGTGTGAACTGGTCAGGCATGGCTATGAACGTTCAAACATGTGCTATGACAGGAAGATTGTGGGGCCAAGCCCGCAGAAACGGCAGTGACAAGGTGCGTTTAAGTAAATGCATGACAATGCTGCAGCAGAGGCTGGAAATGACCAAAATAACAACACACCTATCCCAGTCCTGCATCCCCCCTGAGCCTTACAGGCATTCTGGAGTAGGCATCACTCCACCTTTCAAAGGCGCACCACATCTTGGCAGGATTTCGAAGGAAGCCAGGCGGAAAGGCAAGAGGCTGCTCATGTCTCCCTTGTCAGTCAAACAGAAAGCTCGAGCACTTGACACAGTCATTGGCAGCTGCACCACAGGAGCCGATGCCCCCTCACGGGGTAGGGCCTTAGCCTCAGCAGGAGTTGCTGGCAACCATCGGGGTAGCCTTGTACAATAGGCCTATCAAGACTAAATCAATTGGCAGCTGCATGGCATAAATGTCAGCGAGTGAGACGCCATCAAGTGAAAACATATGTAAATGAGGTACAAGCTATCCAGATCAATGCCGTCTGCAATGATCCACCTGCATAGGGAGCATGCAGGTCCAAGCCTGACCTCAATGCAAGCAATGTATGCCAAGCTGACATGTACATATATGTATATACCTGACAAAAGCTCTGAATGACAAAGGCGCCTGAGGTTTGTCCTATCTGCTTGGCAATGCCTCAAAGTCAAGGGCAGCAACCTCTTCTGTTCAGGTCTGAAAGAGCAGTCAGCTTTTGTGTCCGTTGCGTCTGTATAGTCTGGCTTGAGAAGGTGGACAGCAGATGCTCTATGTGAGCAACACTGCCTCTTTGTGGGCTGAGTTTTGCAATGTAAGACATGCATGTTTTGGAGGCTTTTTCGAACAGCAGATGCTACAGCTCTTCCACTGCTTGCCAGTGCTCACGCCAGTGCTCACACCAGCATCACTGTACTGGTAGCACCTGCCACAATGATATGCCTGTCACAGTGGCGCAAGCTCAGTGTTTTTCAAGTATCCGTGGTTGTTTGCAGATGATAACATTCATGAAGCAACATTGCCCCGCTCGTATGTGGTGCAGCAGCAGTCTGTTGCCAAGTGATTGGTGTCAAGATGACACCGTCAATACGGTTGAAGCTTGAGCAAATTTGTGTTGCGAAGGGCATTGGACTTGACCTGCAGCGCTGAAGCGCTATGAGGCTGAAGACACTGTAAACACACAAGCAATGCTTACCGCGCTGCGAGCTATACATGCAACGCCTCCTCCCTGGTTGAACACGTCACCTTTTCGGGCGGTTTCAAGTAGGACTGGACAACTTTGCATGTACAACACAGCACCCTGTATTTCGTCGTTACCGACTTGCCAGTCTACAGCCTAATAGCAAGCTACAGATGCAAGCCTGACAAACCGGTAATTTCCGAAATTGAAAATTAAATATAAGACAACCCCCCGCATGGGAACACTGGACTCGTCCAGAACCTGGTCCAGGGTCCATTCAGCTCCTTGTACAGCAGTTTTGTGCTCAGGTAGTTTGTTTCGAATGCAGATGCAGTTGCCTGCCTGCCTGCTGGAATCTGAGGCATATAACATTTGCACTATGTTCAAAGCCCAATGCCCAATGCTCATGCCCTGGCAGCTTTAAGGAATAGTTTGCCATTGTGTGCCATTGCAATCTGGCTGGTGGGTGCAGTGATCGTGGCTGCGATGATTGCATTGCCGTGTGTTGCAAGTGACTTTGCCTGTTGCACGGCATTGGAAAAGGCTTTGTGAGCGGTACGCGTATCATGCAATGGCCCTGGTGCACCATGGGATGATGGTGGTGCATTCAGGCTTCTTTGCATCACCTGGACTGCAGATTGAAATTTTGGACCATACATAGATGTGTACACCGTGGCGACCTACGAGAGTCTTGTTGTTTGTCTAAAAACCTAGCTTCAGTCATGCGTATGAAGCTCTTGTCAACAAGCCAGATCTGGAGCCCTCACAGTCCTCCACTGCCATGAAGTGAGTGTAGTACTCGAGCATTGTAGATACAGGTCACAGGTCACAAGTGTGCGGCACAGGTCAAGCTACTTGCTGCAAGTCAGCATATTTGTTAACCTAGCTTGCATAGGCATTCTTGAGACCATCATGCCAGCGCGTGACATAGACATGCAAAAACTGCTGCAAGCACGACTGTTAGATAAGATACAGCCGCTAATTTGCAAGCAGAAAACATTTACTTGCAACCGGTACTGCAGCTTGCACAGGTGACAGAGCATGTCACATGACGACTTGCGATGTTTTCGGTCCTGGAACATTGATGGTTGTGCTACAGTCATCTTTGCTGGCAGGTCATGCAAGTGACATGCTGCTAATTGTTCTTATACTGCAGCTGTTCACGGGGCCTATCTACGAGTTGCCAAACAAAGCTGCCTACTTGTTGTGCATGACAAAGCTACTCTACGAACATGGAAAGGGCAGGGAACGTCACAGCCTCATCTGTAAAGCAGGATTGGGATTCATGCGTTCAGCCATGACTAACAACGTGGAACATGTTATCCACCTCATTGCACAGCTGCAGATGCCATGTTCTCAGATGCCAGTGCATGTTGTTCAGCACAATGTCCATACTGCAGCCGTCGGCACGCCCACTGCAAGGACCGCTGACAGCATTAGCAGCATTGAGCAATGCGCATACATGCATGTCGGGGATAAGCACTTCACGAGATGGGTTGCCCAACTGTGCAACAACTAGTAGAAGTTGGACCCAGAATCTGTATGTGAGCCAAACAACTCATCATCACTATCATCAGAATCGCCCCCATTTTGCCACCAGGCCCTCTCATTTGTTGTCCTGCTGCTGTGCCTCATCCCAGGCCTGTGACAAAGACAGCCTGTCAGTATGTACGCAGCAGCCATGCGCGGCTAGCAAAAGTCCCCAAGACTGTGAAGATTCTGACTCCTGGGCAGCCCGGTATAATACTGGGCTTCTCATTAGATTGACTCCGGAAGGCATAGTCTTTTCTTTTCTTTTCTGAAGATTCTGACTCTCATGTCAATGGCAAGATGTGAGGACCTATCTGGATCGCCAAGAGCAGCCTAGCAGTATACAGCTATCAAACTGGATGTACTGCGCTCTTGCCAGGTGACAGGTACAAACAATAAAGTGAGCATCAGCTGTACAGTATCACAAAGAAGGGGTGCGTAGGATAATCTACCTGGCATGCGCAGAGGGCTGAGGGTTGGCAGCAGGCCTAGGGTTGGCAGAAGCTCTGTTGCTGGCAGAAGCTGCAGGTCGTGAGAAAGAGTAGCTGCCTCCTGGCGGCGTGCTCAAATCATTTCTGTAGAACATTCTGCGCTCCTCAAACTCTAGTTCACTATCCAGGATGTGGCGCTTTTGGGGATCCGACAACACCACATTGGCTTCTGAGATGCATTTGAACAGCCAGTTCGCCTCATCTCGGACTCTGGTCTCAATCTCAAGGCGGTCTGCTAGGGCTGCGCCCTGCAGCCCCAGGCTGTAGGTGAACTTGCAGTGGGTGACGGCCTTGTCTGGATGGAAACGGAGGGAGCACTTCTTGTAAGCTTTACGAACCTGCATGACGTAGACAACTTGCTCATCCCAAGGGAAGGCTGATTTGGAAGCATTGCACCAGTGGTTGAATGGCTCAGCAATCACAGCCAGAGTAACCAGGCTGATCAAAATAATAACGACAATGACATTAACGATAATAACAATAAAGTTTACAGGCGTTCCAGCTAATTGTTCTTGCCAGGTACCTAGTAGGTTGGGCCTGAAAAGCACATGGCATATGCTGCTCTCTTCTGCAAAACATGGCCTAATGCAGCTGCATGATAACAACAGGAATACATGGTGCCTGTTTGCAGCAGGCAAAACTGCATATCAACAATCGCAGTTGTGTTTGCACATGCATATCGCAAATCATGAAGCACAAACCATTTGTAGGTCAAGCCTGGGACAAGGCCCACCATATGGTCATATTGTGCATGCTGCTTGCACTGCAACAGCGCGACAAGTTACACTTGATTTTTTCAGTCTGCAGAAATCATATCACAAGTCACGACGTGCACCTCATCCAAGACAGAGGTCTGAGGCAGGCAGTAGTGAAGCACAGGTTACTTGGTGCACAGTCTACCCCTCACTTCTCGGCAGTTATCTGCTTGATCATTGTGATCTGATCGTGTTCAACACCACAACATAAGAAAAGAAAAGAAAAGACTACGCCTTTCGGCGTCAATTCAATGAGAAGCCAAGTATTATACCGGGCTGCCCAGCACCAAACATAACCCACTGGCAGGACTGCTTCACACAGACAAGTCATGAGGTGTACCTCTTCTGAGGCACAGGTCAGAGACAGGCCCAGCAGGCGGTAGTGGTGCACAGGCTGCTTGAACTTCAACACCCAAACATGTCCCATTTGGCAGAGTGGCTTCACACAGATATCGAATCAAGAGTCATGAGGTGTACCTCTTCTGAGGCACAGGTCGGAGACAAGCCCAGCAGGCGGTAGTGATGCACAGGCTGCTTGCGACGCACATCCCCTCGGGCCTGGGACAGCCTTGAGGCCGTCTTGAAGGGGTCCCTTGCCCCATGTGACTTCATCAACTCTGCCAGCTGCTCTAGGGCTGCCACCACGCCTGAGCTGAGGTGCAACGAGCCCAGCACAGCAGCTAAGCGTGAGTACACCTGCATGCACACACAGCTGGAAATGATTACAAAGCACATGGTTACTACCTATGCTGAAATCTGAAGTAAGGCTGCAACATATGGTCACAGCATATATGATTACAGCATATTGTTTTGCCATGGCTACTGTATACAATTACTGCAGATGGTTATGGCTTATGGTCACAACATATGGATACAACATGATATTTACGACGGCAAAATACCATGAGCCGAAGGCTACTTGATATATGTGAGCCAGCATGCATTGGGTAGTCAGACGGGGTCGTATGCGCAGCATGTGGACCAAGACTGAGTAAGTCAGAATTGAGATGCAGCGACGTTGCAGCTGAATGTATGTAGGCTGGTAATTATGAATGTGTCATTTGAGGGGCGCTTGGCAATGGATGCATCAGACAAGTACTGCAAGTCTGCATGCAAGCGCCAGAGCAGAGAACAGTATTGCCTTGGAATGCATGTTCTGTGTCATTCTGCATTCAGCATTCAGTCTGCAGCAAGATGTGAGAAATGTTACAACTGAACGTGGCCGATCTGATGAGATGCCCATTGTTGATCAGTGTACCTCCATGTCACCACCAACACAGGCTTTTGAAGGAGCCGAAACTTGTCACAGCCAGCAAGGCAACAACACGGCACCCTTAACAGGCAGCTGATGCATTTGCTGATGAGCACAATGCCAACAACACATTCGACGTGGCGTTGCATAGTATTGCAGAGGTGTTACCTTGGCATAGGATGGGTCCAGAGCCTTGGCCCTCAAGCTGTCAGCCACAGCATCAGTGTACTGGTCCAGGTGCTGGTGGACTGCTGCCCTGTTAGAGTGCAGCACAGCAGCAAAGACTGGCGGGGCGTCTGCACAGTTTGTGATGGCAAGTGTGTATATTTTGATTGCATCCTGCCAGTTCTGTGCCTGCACTGCCCTGCAAATCCAGGAAGCATTTGATTGCATCTTGCCGTTGATTGCCATTGATTGCATCTTGCTGCTGTGCCTGCACTGCCCAGCAAAACCAGAAAGAACGACACTGGGATTGCATCCTGCCAGTTCTGTGCCTGCACTGCCCTGCAAAACCAGGAAGGATGACACTGTGATTGCATTCTGCCACTGTTGAGCCTGGACTGCCCTGCAAAGTCAGGTAGCATAACACTGTGATTGTGTGCTGCCACAGTTGTGCCTGGACTACTTGACAAATCCAGGAAGCATGGCTCTTTGATTGCATACTGCCACCGTTGTGCCTGAAGTACTTTACAAAACCAGGAAGAATGACGCTGTGATTGTGTGCTGCGACGGCTGTGCCTGCAATGCCCTGCAAGACCAGGAAGCATGGCTCTTTATTTGCATGCTGCCACTGTTGTGCCTGGAGTACTTTACAAAACTAGGAACAATGACACTGTGATTGTATGCTGCCACTGTTGAGCCTGCACTGCCCTGCAAGACCAGGAAGAATGACACTTTGATTGCATCTTGCTGTTGTCATGCCAGGGGTACCTGAAGAGGCTGACAACTGACTGGCTGCATTCTGATGGCGCTATGCTCATATGCATTGGTCATATGCATCTGCCTAATGGTGGGCACTGACTAGGCCCCTGTGGATGACTGCAACGTCGTTGGATCATGACACTCAATTGGTTGCATTTCAATGCAGTGCTGCTGCCCTCATGTGTACTTCATCATCTGCCCATTTGCCGGCAATTAGTTGTTGTGCACTGAGTAGGCCTCAATGGGTTACTGCAACCTGATTTGAACCCTGAGAGTGAGTTACTGCAATGTGGTTTGGATCTTGAGTGTGGATGCTGTCTGCTGTCAGAGGGAGACGGTGCAGAGCAGAGCAGTCCTTGCTGAGGGACAGACACAGACTCACGCAGACTTCATCGCGGCAATTGCCAGGACTGCACTTCCTTGTACCAATGCAAGAGACTGCCGCAGCACTTTTGCACCCTCTAGCAAGTGATCGGTCCAAAACACGTATGAAGTATAGCTTCGCCACTTCTGCTGTTGTTCTTGCCTTGTCATGACATGCAGACACATCTGACTGAGCATACTGAGCTGCTGATGAAATGTTATCCTGTTTCAGAACTCCTGATCAACGATGTTCCTGCCATGCATATCTGCAGAACTCCAGCGGGCATGGCTCCATAGCACAGTCAAGAACCACAGAAAAGAACCACGAGGAGGATGCAACACTTACGGCCACAGCGCTCAGGTGTAAAGCATGGCTTGAGACAATGCAGCAGTCTACAGATACCCATATGCATTTTATAAGAATGAACCATAAGAATGACTGAGTCCCTCTAAGCAGCATGAGACCCACCTGTTGCCTGCCTCTTTGAGCTGCAGCAGCTTGTGTGCATTTGCCAGCAGATCAGTCAGCTCTGGCCTGGTGGGCACATCTTCCTGGTGGTCAGGATGCTGCTCAAGCTTCTGCATTCCACCTTGCAGCAACTCCTGCATCTGCACACAGCACAGGTTTTTTGAATTTACATGCCTTACAGTCTGGGGTGTGGAGCCAGTTGTCAGGATGCTGCTCAAGCTTCTGCACTCCACCTTGCAGCAACTCCTGCATCTGCACACAGCACACATTTTATTTATTTATATGTTTTACAGTCTGGGGTTCCCTGGGCAGCCCGGTATAATACTTGGCTTCTCATTAAATTGACGCCGAAAGGCGTAGTCTTTTTTTTCTTATCTTACAGTCTGGGGTGTGCAGCCAGTTGTGACTCATCAGACATCCTGTCTTGAAAGCACAGGTGTAACAGGCACACTGCGTCATGCTTGTAAGAGTCAGGAATGTAGAGTTTTCAAGTGTAGATGGTATGTAAAGGTAGACAATACATTTTTGGTTGTACTGGTGCTCCGCTTGGCCGCAGCAGTGTAGGATAGATTGAGGACGAGGGTGTTTTTCATTTCTGGAAAACACTCTCAATGCAAGGGAGTCTGCTGTTGATGTTGTGGTTCATAGCATGCCAGATGAGTAGTAATACAGAGTAGTGACAAGACAGCCCTGACATGGTGAAGGGCAGACACAGGAGTTTCACGAGCCGATGCCCCCTCATGGGGTAGGGCCTTGGTCTCAGCAGGATATGTAAATCTATGCTAGCAACCATTGGGGTAGCCTTGTACAATAGGCCCATCAAGACTAAATAAAAAATGGCAGACACAGGAAGCATACCTGAGTCAGATCCCCCTTGAGGAAGGCTGCCTGGGCCTGCACCCACCAGGGCCAGTGCAAGCCTGTGGGGCACTCCCTAGATGGAGCAGCATGCTTCCTGGCCAGACTCACAGCCTCATCAAACCTGCAACACCAGCTATGACTGTCAGTACAAGGAGGAACCCCACTGCTCCAGCATTGTCAATGCGCCAGTATGGTAATGAATGGGCATATGCGGTGGTCCCGGATGCAGGTGTATTTCCTGTGGCTGCCAGGTAACATTGTCAATGTGCCAGCATGGTAATGGATGGGCATACACGGTGCCTCTGGATGCAGGCATTTCCTGGGCCTGTCAAGTAATCTTGAGCAGCATCAGCAGTCTGACTGTGACGCTCAGCTCAGAATAATGAGAGAATATACATAGGCTCCTGCAGCTTGTTAGCGATACGTTCACATATAAGATTGAAAGACACAGTTTGATGTTAAAAGGGAAAGACACCTTGATACACTATGCAGAAGCAACAAAAGGTAGCATCATTGTGTTATGTATTTGCCGTATGCAGAAACATGATTCTCAGGATAGTGTATACCTGTCACTCTAGGTAAAAACACATGTTTAGGTGATGACTGAGTAAAAGGTTACATGATTGCTGCCTTTGGAGAGACATGAGTAAGAGCAACAGGGTTCTGTTGCACAAAACTGCCCTCATTGAGCTTTGCAGGGTTAGTCAAGACTGGGAAGGCGTGAGGTAGCTGACCTGTGCAAGCGCAGCAGGGCAGTTGCATTGAGGGCCTGAAGGGATTGGGAGAAGGGGCAGTAGCCCCCTTCCCAACTCAGAGACTCCACCTGCTTTTGAGCCTCCTTCACAGCTGGCATGTTGCCTGCTGCCTGGAGGGCTGCTTTCGCCTGAATATGACACGCAAGAATTGACAACTGCACTGATTCACTGTTGTACACTCAGATCGGCCCAGCACACGCTGTGCGGCTGCAGGGACGGAAAGTGGTGTTGACAGACATCAGGACGGACAGACAGCAGCACAAAGGCATAGTACAGATGCATCATGACAGCAAAGGCAAGCAGACTCCTGGTCTTGGTATATGTAGGTAAGGCATGTGCATACAGTACTCCAGCTACAATCAGCTCGCATTCCAGCATGCACGATTCATGTGTCCTGCTGGTTGCAGGCATGTGTGGCACCAAGATGCGCAGCAGCAGAGCAAGATTGCAACCACATGCAGACACTATATATAAGTCACATGTGCAAACACTTGTTGATTCCAATTGTTGTTTGTGCTGATGAGATCAAAAGGCAGTGAGAGACCAGCACACGTAGTTGAGACCGCAGTCACATACAGACACACTACCTGTGCAATCATGTGTTTGGTCAGTCGCAAGTTGCTATGTCTGCTAATGAGGAACAGAAGGCACTAAGGGACCAGCACATATGGTGGAGACAGCAGTCACATGAAGACGCAATACCTCTGCAATCATGCGTTTGGTCAGTTCCAGGTCGCTCTGTTTGCTGGCAAGATCAGAAGGCACTGGGTGACCAGCAGGTACAGTGGCCTTGACAGCCTCAAGCACCGCAGTCGCCTCTGTGAGCTGACCCATCTTGATGTGGCAGGTCGCTGCCCGTGTGGCCGCACGCACATTGGTAGGATCAGCCTGCACCAGTGCAGTCGACAAGGCAGCTGGGCACAACAAAGTAATGATAATAACAATAATAATAACAATAATTGATGATGATGATGGGGACACATAAAAAGAATCAGCCTGCATTGGTGTTGTGGACAAGGCCACTGTGAAGAGTTCTGTGTACTGGGTTTACTTGCACGAACCTCATTTGCACATATTGCATTGCAACCACCAGCTGTCTCATTGGATACCCAACAAGTTAGCCTGTGAGGCAATCCTGTGTCATTCTTGCGTGTTTCATTGGCTTAGTTGCTGGGTATACATGAGAGAGTTGAGCGTTGCAATGCAATGTTTGAGAATGAACATGTGTGCAGTGCATGATCACCTTCAAGCAGCAGCATGACAAATGATGACATTTTTTGGTCTCTGCCTGGGGCAGTCCAATGCAATACAATGCTGACATGCAAGACTGGAGCTGAACAGTTCCCATGCAAGCAGGACAGGTTACTTTGTGCATTTTCAAATCCTGTCAGGATAGCTGCGGCCGATTGCCAATGCTAAGGTACCAGACCAATGCAAACACAGCTCTTTGATGTGAAGACAGGCAAGCACTGCAGTTGATGATGCAGTTGATGATGCAGTTGACGATGCAGCCAAAGCAGCTTGTCAGACTGTGGAAAATGCTACTCAGCTGTGTTGAGTGCTCAGAGCAGCCATGGATGAGCCTGACATGGACAGACAGCAACAAAGGGCAAGCCGATTGGCTGATCAACAAGCTGATGCAGCCAGACATGTCTTGCTTTGTGCACGAGTGGCCATGACTGACAGTGCAGCAGAAGAACTGAGCTGGCAGCAGCTGACTCACCTCCACAGCCATGTGACAATCCTTCAGGGCCGACAGAGGCCTTGCCAAAGACAGGTGGCATGCAGCTCTGTTGGTCAGCAATCGCACAAACACTTCGCCATCATGGATGCCAGCCCTGTCAAGGGTGTTGAGACCCTGCAAAACGCACCAATGTGCTGAACACATGCACCACTGTGTCAAGTATACTGGGAAAAGTCACATGGGCTTCCAATACAATAGATCATGCCATTGCTTTTGGGATGCGGGGCCCTGACATTGCCTTGCACTGCTGCGCAATCGTTACTGTGAGGTGTGGTTGAGTAACAGTGCCTCTGACTGCAAGCCAAGATCTATGATGTGAGGTGTGTGTGAGTGATGGTGCCTCTGACTGCAAGCCAAGATCTATAACGTGAGGTGTGGTTGAGTGATGGTGCCTCTGACTGCAAGCCATGATCTTCAACATGAGGTGTGGCTGAGTGATAGTGCCTCTGACTGCAAGACATGATCTTAGCATGAGGGGTGGTTGAGTGAAAGTGCCTCTGACTGCAAGCAATCAAACTGCACAGAGCTGCTTATACAATCCTGGTCCTAATATTCTAAAACTTCCATGGCAACAAACAGTGGCCGCTTAACTTCCTTCTCCAGAAGCTTGTTTTCTGCAACTGTGATTCACTAACCCACCTGTGTGTACAGCTTGCCAGCAGCCAGATAGTCTGGCTTGGCAAAAGCCATGTTCCCTTGCTGCCGGTCCCGCTCTGCTGCTGCTTCCACCTTGACGCGCTCCTCTGGTAGCGCCATTTGACCCCTGACAGCTTGGGCCTGTGCCTGCTGTCTTGGTGATTGTGACGCCTGTGGCTGCTGTCTGAGTGGTTGAGAAGCCTGGAAAGCAGTGAGCAAGGATCAGGAGAAGATGCTGACACAGGTGCACTGTATTGTGCTCAACCCACAGCATACAAAGCTGCAGCTGATCTGAGCGTTTTGACGCATGATCATGCCAAATTGCATCCTTGACAGCTAGGGAGAAATGATTTGGATAATGGTGAGCAGGCTATGTGACAGGTGATTGCCGTTATTGTAGATGCATTCATGGTGCAGGTTTGATTGTATGCTATTAGAGTATGCCCTGACCTGTGGGTGGGGCTGCTTGCGAGGGGTAGGCCTGGTGCGCCTGGCATGAGGGCTGCCAGGAACAGGCCTACCATGCTGCCCTGCCCCACTGACATTGCCTCTGCTGTTAGTGTGTTTAGCAACGCCTGATGGGGAATGCAGTCCAGTCCTGATGCTGTTTGTATTGACTGGACTAGGAGCGAAATGTAGAGGGGCCTCAGAAGTGGCAGCAGAAGCTGTGCTGAATGGAGCTGCTTGTGGCCAACCAGCCTGGGATCCTCCCGCCGGTGGGAAGTTGGCGCCATCTTTCGTTTGTGTAGCAGCTGCTCCAGAAGCAGCCAAGGAAGTTGCTGAGGCGCCAAAGACAAACGGCTGGCTGGGTGCTGGCTGTGCTGCTGCCTGCTGTGCAGGGAAGCTGCGTGCTGTGCCAAATGAGAAGCCCTGAGGTTGGCTGTGGTCAGCCCTGCCACCTGCTGGCTGTGCTGCTGCCTGCTGTGCAGGGAAGCTGTGTGCTGTACCAAGTGAGAAGCCCTGAGGCTGGCTCTGTGCAGCCCTGCCAGCTGCATCAGCAGCGGCATGGTTGGCAGCTGATGCAGCACTGCTGCCAAATATGAATGGGGCAGGAGCAGCGGCTGCAGGAGCCGCTGCACTTGCGGCTGATGTACTGCCAGCTGCTGACTGCTGTGCTGCTTGCTGCTGTGCCTGTGCAGCCTCGTAGGCTGCTGCACTTGCAGCTGATGTACTGCCAGCTGATGACTGTTGTGCTGCTTGCTGCTGTGCCTGGAGCTGTGCAGCCTCACTGCTTGTAGAGGCAGACCCGGCTGCCCCATTTGCAGCAGCAGCGGCAGCAGCAGCTGCCGAGAAAGGTCCTGAATCAGCAGCTGAAGGCTGAAAACGCTCAGGATGACTCGTAGCTGCTTGAGCAGCTTCTGCTTGAGTTGCAGCTGCCAGCTGCTCTTCTAGCACCAGCTTGTCATGCAGGTTTGTGGCCAGGTGCTCACTTCCATAGAGGGGTCTGCCAGAGTGGTGTGCAGGGATCGTTCCAGCACCCATTGTGAAGGGTGTAGGCGATGGCTGCGCAGCCTGCCCAGCTGTGGGCGGTTGACCCTCCGCTGGTGCAGCAAAGAATCCCCCGGTGCCAAAGGGGTCTTGTTGTGCAGGGGCTGTGCAGGAAGCACTGGGCTGATCCCTCTTTGCATTGCCACCTTCCGTGCTGCCTGCTGCAAAGGAACTGCTGGTGCCGTATGAGCCTGGCACTGCTGCTGCTCCTGGTGGCTGTTGCTGTGTAGGATGCGCCCCAGCTGTGGCAGCACTTGCCCCAGCTGTGGCAGTTGGCGCAGCTGCAGCCTGAGCTGTGGCAGATTGCACAGCAGTGCTGTCCAGGTTGATGCCAAACAAGCCCATGGCGCATGCATCTGATATGCGGCTGTCCATTGGCCTGCCAGGCACTGAAAAGGGCATGGAACTGGTAAAAGCACCTGTGCCAGATGCAGAGAATCCAGATGGTGCAGCTGGTTTGGTTGCAAAACCATTGGGCGCAGCTGGACGTGGGGCAGAATGTTCAGCAAAGCCTGCTGTGCCTGCGTTGCTTGGTTGTGCTTGAGCAAAAGCACTGCCAAAGCCTGCTGTGCCTGGCTGTGCTTGAGCAGTGGTTCCAGAAGCACTGCCAAATCCTGCTGCTCCTGCTGTGCTCGGTTGTGCTTGAGCGGTGCCAAAGCCTGCTGTGCTTGCTGTGCTTGGCTGTGCTTGAGCGGGGGCGCCAAATGCAGAACCCAAGCCTGCTGCTCCTGCTGTGCCTTGCTGGGCTTGTGCAGTGGCTCCAAATGCAGTGTCAAAGCCTGCTGCTCCTGCTGTGCTTGCTGAGCTGGCTTGCGCTTGAGCTGAGGATCCAAAAGTGCTGAAGCCAGTGCTGGTATCAGTAGCATTTGGTGGCACGAAGCGAGATCTGGGCAAGGCAGCAGCTGATCTTCTGCCTTTAGGGGTATGCTTGGCACCTGCCTGCTTGGGCACATCCGATGATGAGTTTGCACCAAAGCTGAACTGGAAGCTTGGGTTAGATGGTGCTGCTGCCTGAGGGGTGAACTGGGGCTGTGGGGGAGGAGTGGGGGCAGATGCAGGCTCCTCTGTATACTGCTGAGGGGAAATGTCCATGGGCGTCAGTGGAGTACCCTGCAAATACTTTGACCATTTATTTGTGGACAACTGGAGTTTTTTGCCGGTAAGCAGTATAGCAGAACACAGCTCAAGTAAAGACTCTATATGACTTGCAGCCTTGAAGAGGCGTGAACACACAGGAACATCAGTATACAGCATGATGTATAGGGACCCATGTAGGTGACAAGGTGCTGATAGATCCTCAATGTTGTGCATTGAGCATGTTATGTGTAGGATGACAAGCTGTTGCTTGCAATGACAGGCACTCTGGCTCAACAGACTGCAATGTGCATATCACAAAGCGGACAACAGACACACCAAGAACTCTGGCACTGAGGAAATGATCCATTCCTGTTGAGCACAGCTGGGGGTACATAAGGGAGAATGTCACCTGTGAACCAATTGACATAGGAGTGCCAGCAGGTGTGCCGTAAGGCGTGTGAGCATGTGTTCCAGGCTTCAATTTCCCTTTCAATCCCCTTTTTGCAGCTGAAGGCCCCGGTGTCCTTTGGTCTGCAAAAGTCACAATACTTACCATCTCACTCACTGGGATGTGGATAGTCACCATAGATACTATCTCACGCTTGCCATGCAGTACTGTGGGATGGAAAGCCTTTCAGGCTCAGGCCCGTGCACTTGCAATCAGTGCATCAATGGAGAATCAAACGACTTTATGCAAGAATGATGATACTCATGTTGCTGAGCAGCACACAGTCAATTAGTGCTTCAGTGGAGGATGAAACAAATTTTTGCAAGAATGGTGATATCCATGTTGCTGAGCAGCACACGGTCATGTGCATGCGTAAGTGTGAGGCTGATGCTGTTCCTACTTTGTATGCCTGGCTGGAAGCCAGGGAAGCGAGATGATGGTGTATCCAGAGCAGCTTGTTCAGAGTCTGCATGCAAGCCAAATCCGCGAAAGGGACGCTGGGGAGATGGCATGGCATCACTTGCAGTCTCTGCTTGAGCAAAGCCAAAGCCAAAGCTGAATGACGCAGCAGGGTCAGCTGCTGCTGCTGCTGAAGTGCTGAGGCTTGGGCCAAGAGGTGGAGAGGCGGGTGCTGCTGATACTGATGCAGATGTGCCTGCTGGCTGCTGCGGTGCAGACGGTCCAGGTCCAGCACTTCTGGTCTGGCCATTGGATCCAGTGCCTGTTTGGAAGGCCTGAGTTGACAGTGGTGCAGAAAAGTGCTTCTGTGCAAAGGAGCTGCTGGCTGCTTTGCTTGAAGCGCTGTCTGGTTGTGCCACAGGCTGAGTGGCAGAGCCATTGAATGCGCTTGATGCAGCTGGCTGGGAAGCATTAGATTTGATTAGATCAGCTGCTGCAGCTTCAAGAGGTGTGGTAAGATCAATGTTCATGCCTTGAGCTCCATCAGAACGCCGAACAGTTTTCAGCGACCTTCTGGAGCTTGGCTGTGGACTGCCAAAGCCTGATTGAGCCGCCACTGGGCTACCTCGTGCTGTGGCTCTGCCTGTCTGGCTGCTGCTGACACCATTGGCTACTCCATACTGTGCAAAGGGGTTTGCCCTGGGAGGCAAGGTGGTGGATGCAGCTGCTGAACCTTGTCTTGTCTTTAGAGCGTTGTGCATGCGCTTCTTTGAGGGAGACACAGATGCAGCGGCACTGCCAATGGTAAAGGCAGGCTGTGTGCTGGCACTGGTTTGGGGAAAGCAGCAGAGGTCGAAAGACGGTGCGCTGTGTCAGATGTCAGGGTCTCCATGCCTGTTGCCGATCTTATGTTTGCATTACCAGTGAAGGCTCTGTCCCCTGCACGGCTCGCATGCTGCTGCGAGAGGTCTGGTCTGACAGGCTGTGCTACTCGAGTAGGCATGTAGCATGAACCCAGGGATCTCTGCTGCCAACAACACCCTCGTCAGAGTTTTCTGCAGCACAGAAACTAAATTTGACATACCCTTAAAGTGCGAACTCACCGTGAAAGCCGCAGCAACGCAAAAACCGCTGCAAACTTTAGCAAGGCAGGTAGAGATCAAGTCAGCATAGCAGCCCCTCACCCGGCGTTGACAGCCTGCATGCATATACTAAGATGCTCGAACGCAGCCCGTAGGAATGATCTCGGTGTCAGGCGCACGTTCGCTGCGCAAGTGCGAGCGCGTCCAACAAGAGCTTACGCATGTAGCGGCAAATCAGGCAGAAATGACCCAAAGGATATTGACACACCAAGCAGCGCGCTGAACGAGACAAAACGACATGATTGCTGTAGCTAAGTATAGTTGATTCGCAAGAAAGTCAAGCAACTTTTCAAGCGAAGGCTTCTGGTACATGTTTGTCTCGTTCGTCTGCACAGTTCATTCATTCATTCATGGATTTTACAGTCGTTGGGGCCAGCTAGGCCATTTGACTAAATTGCGATTCTTCATCAGAAAACGAGACAGACAAACAAGTGACATAGACAAACAAAAAGAGCATCATCAAGAAACTGTCAAAATAAAGTAAGCTGTCACTGTGTGTGAAGAGAAACCAAATGTGCTGCAAACAGAAGCCTTTTAGCATGTAAACAGATACCAAATACCACTGTCATGACCACTATGTCAGTAATGCATGCCAAGCTTGTGCATATACAAGTGAGAAGCAGAATTCTCTCTGTCCATGTAAAATATTTCTTCTTCTTCTTCAATGGCTAAAGCATTGTAATCTCTCTCTCTCTCAATCAATCAAAGATTTCACAGTCGATGGGGGCCAGCTTGCCCATTTGACTAATTGCGGTCTTTCATCAGAAAACAAACAGACAAAATATGACAAACAAACGAAGCATCTTCAGAGAGTAGTCAAGAAGTTGTCACTATGCAAAGTAAATTGAAAGCAACGAATTGCAAAAGCTTGATTCAGCATGTGGATTACTGTCGTAATGAATGCATCGTGTCGACACGAAAGCCAAAATACATCAGTGTGCTGAAGTTCAGACAAATCAAAGTACGAAACATATAAAATATCTTCTTCTTCTTCTCTGTTTCTCAGGAACCTGGTGCAGGATGTAAACCACTATTTTTCTCCAGAACTGTGTCTTGCATGAAAGCAGTTCAACCTGCTCTACTGTTTCTTGTTACCTGGCAGTTTGCCTGCCATGAATGTGACGGAGACGTGGTTGCATGTCTTGACCAAGGACGAGATCGCGGTAGCCTGTTCAGAAGCTGATTACCCAGCACTACCGACGAGAGCGCTCAAGGATCAGTGGGTGGCACACGCGTCGGGACATGTTTGCCTGCATCATCTCAGCAATGACAGCCTGGAGAAGCTGTGCAAAAGGGAGCATTTGACTGTCTACAAAGGCCAGCCCAAGGCACAGCTCATCAAACTGCTTCAAGGAACCCCTGTTGGTTCAGCTGTGCAGCCTGATATATCAGCAGCATTCAGCAACATGAAGATCAAGCCATCACTCGAGGTCAGCTTGGTGTCCCCACAGCGCTTGGATGCCCTTGTCCCACAGCGCCTGCAGGATCTGTGTCGTGCCAGAGTGCTTCCAACTCATGGCAGCAAGGCTGACCTCATACAAAGCTTGCGCCAGGACAGTGTCAGCCTAGAGGAACTCAGCAAGTCAGAGTTGAAAGCCCTCTGTGCAGCTGAGGGCCTTCCAGTCAGTGGCACGCGCTCTGCGCTGATAAGTCGTCTGCAAGGCTCCTGCATTGACAGGCCCCACATTGCACCCTCAGAACAGCACATCGCACAACGGCAACAAGTAGCTCATGAGGAGGCTGTGATTCAACAAGGGGAGTTGCAGCAGGCTGGCAAGAAGATGGTAAGCAGAGCCACTCTGCATAACAGACTTGAGAAACAACACGTCTTTGTCATGCACCTGGGCAGCCTGGTATAACACTTGGCTTCTCATTGAATTGACGCCAAAAGGCGTAGTCTTTTCGTTTTCTTTTCTTTTCTCTTTGTTATGCAATGCTGACTGCAAGTGTTTGTTCAGAGCCGCAACCAGTATGCAAACATCTTGAGGAGAGAGGGCTTGCTGGAAGCCGATCAAGATGTGTTTCACATCATTGCTTCTGCTAACGGAGGTGCTGACCATACGCACAACTATCACTTTGCCCAGAACCAATCTTGGAACAGAGCAATAGGCAGCCAGCACGACTTCATCAACTGCTATATTGCTGGCAAAATCAAGGCAGAGAAGGCAGTGGCAATTTCAAGATCAATTGGGAATGGCACCATCAAATACAGCGGCCCTGATGCTTTGACTCTGTACAAGATGGGTGAAGACATCATGCGGACAATGCGCCGCGAGCACAGACATGATTGGGTCAATCTCATGCAGGCCCGAGCCTGATTAGTTTTAGTCAGTCATGCTGCCATGACTTGAGCTTTGTTACAAAGTGTAAGACATTGCTAATTGCTCCACATTGATCCAGATAGGAAAGTGATGCATTTAAGCATTGCAGAGTTTTGGAAGCAGATCTGAGTCTGTCATGAATCAATATGCAAGAATCACGTGTGTTGCTGGCATCGTTTTACATTTTTAGTGGTAAACGATGCAGATGATGCCTGGGCCTGCATGGTGTAACACTCTCTTCTGTGTAGGAAAACCTCTTGGGAGTTTTAAGGCAGCACTTTTGGAAGCAATGATGCAGGATTTAGGCCTGTTTATGCTTTTTATTGACTTTTCAGAGCACCTCCAGGCCGCTCTCAAAAAGCCAATCTGTAATGCTGCACTTTGAATGAAGCTGGAGAGAGCCCAACTGTGAGCAGCAAGCCTTCCGTACGAGCTGCAAGTGCGGCATCGTCCGATGCTTCCTGAGCGTTGTTGTGATGTCATTGCAAAGACATGAGATGAACGCAGGCTATTTTATCAAATTCAGGTCTCAAAGAAAGGTCCTTGAATGCGCGGCGTAGCAACAACAGCTCGTAAACTCTTGCATTGCACAGCAGCGGTCATCAAAGACTCATCATCTGAGACTTGGGAATGGAAGGAGCTTTGATGCAGAAGAAGAGGAGCACCTGTGTCAGCTTCGATTGCTGCCTCCAAAGTCTGTTATGGAGATGCGCGAGTGCATGCGGGCAGAGCAAAGTGTGCAATTGATTTTTCTATACAGGTGCATTGGCTAGCGCCGAACGTGCTGCATATTTTAACTTGAGCATCCGTGTTGTGCGACTTAACAGATGGTAGCTGCTGCTGATTACTTACTTGGCGTGAGCCAAGCCGGGGGTTCTTGATGCTGAGGGAGTTAGCAGCGCGACAAGCATACCAACGCTTTGACGCGCCGCAGTCATCGCTCAAATCTCAGGGCTTTGATGAGGTTGCAGACTCAGACAGTTTCGGTGCAAAGCCGCTTGACAGCTTGACGAGCGACTTCATCTATGTATCGGACGATTTCAAAGTTCAGACTGGAGCCAAGTTGACCGAGAACTTGTTTGTTGGAAAACCTCTTGGCTGTGGCCTACAGGTGCAGCTGCTGGACCCAGCAGACTATGTGTCAGAATCCATGCAGATAGTGAGGCTTGATTTTGCTGGCACAGGGTGGTGTATTCCTTTTGCAAGATGCTGAGGGAACAACTGGTCCCAGTCATGTCCTGAAAGTTGTATTCAAGTTTGGCATTGGGGGGCTCTTTGGGATGACCAACTTGGAGCGTGAATGGCGTGTTGGCAGACAACTTGCGCTTTTGACAGAGCCTGGTGCCGCTCTGCCAGGCTTTATGGGGACAGGGGCAGGTGTCATCACAATGAGCGGTCATTTCACAGGTATAGCAGAGAAATCCTATGGCAATGCAGCTGCCCCATTGGCTTTTGTCACCGCACACTACAGCACAATGCTGTCACTGAGGGTCCCTGTACTTCTGCCATGCACAGAAACACGTTTTGTAACATTGAATGCACTTTCTTAAATGTGGTTTGTACTCTTTTATTTATAGGTGCTGTTGGTAAATCAGCACTTTTATGCATACTTGGTTGCCAGATGCAATGGACTGAATCTGCTGCATGCTCTGTGCAGCTATGGTCCTGGAGCGCATCATTGGGCGAGATGTTGCAAGGCCTGTCAGTGACGTGGATTTCAACAATGTACACTACTTACGCCAGATGCTGTATTGTGTCTTCAAAGCGCTGCACAAGGCGCAGCGTAAGCTAGCCTTCCACCACGCTGACTTACGCCTGCCTAACATTATGGAGCTCTTTCCCAGCGCAAACAATGATAATCAGCCAACCGTCAGCACTCCAAGAAGTGGCACTATACAGTCTGCATCACTGTATGACTCTCAGCATGTATCAGGCGTGCTCGACCACCTGGCAGCTTCTGCTCTCAATGAGATCCGGACTCAGCCGTCGACACATTCCCTTGCTGATGTCAGCACTGCAGCATCTGTAGCAGCTTCTCAGCAGCAGAGCAGCAGCATCCTGGCAAGACCTTCCCCCTACATGAGAGACTTGGCTGGTTTCGAGACGTCTGAACTCCGAGCAGCGCACTTCAAGATCATCGACTTTGGCTTGGCAGACTTTAGGGAGACATTTGGTGCTGGGTATGTCACAGCCAAGCAAGACAGTCTCATACACAGTCAGCCACATCGTCAGCCATCTCTGCAGTCATTGCTTGCGCAGCAGGCAGCTGGTGATGCAGACGGGCAGCAACAGCAGCCTCAGCAGAGCGGGCTGATGAGCAACAGCAAGATTGAGTGGCATACTGGCTCAACGCCTCGCAAGCTCAACAGGAAGAGGTCAGCTCGGATTCCAGCAGTCATGCTTCCTGAGGTCAGCAATTCAGCGGCTAACTGCTTGTCTGTCTGTCCTATTTGTCCCAAGTGTGCTTCTGTTTTTCTCTGTCTCCATCTGTCTGTCTGTCTGTCTGTCTGTGGCTAACGTATGATGAATCACCTTTGCTGCAATGATTATGCTCTGGGACATACATCTCAGACAAAGCTTTGAGCCTCTCAGACAATAGCACCATCTGCACAGTTCTTCTGCTGGCAGTTGTACGCACCCTGTTGGCGTCATTTGTGCTTTACACATATGCATCTTGCCACCTTACAGGTGCCGCCCATGGAGCGCATATACCGCTACTTCTGGCGACAGAAAGGGGATGTATATGCCCTTCTGTGGGACATGCAAAGGTGTGAGTTGTATGCTGCAGGCCAGAGGCTTGCATGATTGCATGCTGTTGTGCTACATCTGCTTTGCACACCTCCTCAGGCACTCCACCAAGGTCACAAAAATGCGTGCACTACATAACTTGTATCTCAGCGTTCAGAGCCAGCACAGTCAGCAGCCATTCTCTGCACATGTTGCATATTTTGCGGTCAAAACTGACAGCTATATATGATCACCTGTCATGTACAGACGACCGACTCATTCAGGTACATTGATGGGCGGGTCTGGCCAAAACAAGATGAGCTTGAAGTACGCTTGATGATGGACCTCATACATCACGTGACTGGTACCCACTTTGCTCTCTGCATCACTGACTGGTACCCACATTGCTCTCTGCAGCTGTCCTTCGAATGCACTGCTTAGCAGTATTGGCAGCTCAGCAAACAGTTGTGTGTGCCTTGCTGGCTGTCATGGCTGCTGCAGTGCTCTGGCAATCAGGGAGGCTGAGATAGTTTGAGACTTCAAGGAGCTGATCACCAAAAGCAAGCATGCCAAGTGATGTGAGGGATCATTGCCACAGCATAGTCACAAGTCAGCCAATTGTGTGTAGGTGTGCGCGTCACCGCCTGGTTTGCACCGCCAGACAAGCAACCTGAAAACGGCAACCTGACTTTCAGGTCAGTTGCAACAAAGAGGTCCAAGCTACAGCTGATGGTGGCAATGTATGAAGCAATGCACATGAGATTGTAGCATTTGTTGTTTGCAGGGACAAGATCAGATTCTCTGTGTACGGTTTCTGGTACCGAAATGAGGGCCTGCTACATGCCTTGCGCATACAGAGCCTAAGGTATGTAGTGATACTTTAGCTCATGCTTTGACCAATCAGATGGTTTGACCAGTGGCAGGACTCTGGCGAAACACCCCTGCACTGCATGAAGCTGATTGGTACTCTGACTGTGAAACCCTTGCTGTGCAGAGTGCGCAGCTTCCTGAGTCCTGCCAACCCTGGTATCACAGCTGCAGAGGCACTGACAGCCCCCTTCTTTACATTTGACCAAGGGGATGAGGTCCTACTGGAAGTGTAGTCAGCACAATATTTCAAATATCAATGCGTGCTTATGGAGCATCACCTGGCCCAAGGGCGCAGTGCCTCAGCTACATTGCAAGTGTGAATTCATTGAAGCAGGCAAATGCTTTAGTCTATAAATACATTGGCTACACCTATACGTACATACCAGACTTGCTGCAGCTTGTTCATGCCAAGCTGTCCTTTCCTTGTTCCAGCCTGTTTTGCTGCTGTGATTTATCTCTCAGGCGCAGACGACATCAGCAACTGAAGCTTGCTGCTGCTGCAGCTTGGCTTCAATGTGTTTCTTCACTTGGCCTGCGCAGTCAGCTGGCAGCTGCTACTGCCTCTTCATTCAGCTGCAACTGTTGGCAATAAAGTTACACTGTGCCATGCAAACCAAAGGCAATTTATGTCAGTCATAGAAGAAGCACTATCGAATTCACCCAGATACCGTAGTTCCAATCTGAGCTGTTGCCCATAAGCCTTAGGAACCTGGGGCGATGCAGAAAGAGCCGGACAATTGACTTGGCGCAAATTGCTTGTGGTGGCAATAATATTGGCAGATTGATGTGTAATCCAGCGTGTAATTGCGCTTGACATTAGATACTGTTGGGCAATGCTCGTGATGCGTACTCGGTCTACTTAAATTTCTGTTCAAGCTCCCGCAGCTCGTCTACAAAAGTCTTGGATGGAAAGCTCGTAAACAGCTTACGTGTAAACGTCTAGACGTTAAACTCAAGACATGCTGCAAGTCAGGTCGTACAACGAGTCTAAGTGATGCTGCGAGTGACTGCATATGTATTATAATGGGCTAGAGCATCTCAGCTGTTGAGGTCACACCCATAAAAAAGGGCAAGGCTGGTCCACAGTTGGATTGAAATTTACTTGAGTGACGACAATGTTGCATGGTTGATCGCCAACTTGGCCGGATATATGTTTAGCCAAGTTGGGAAAGACAGCTGCTGGTGAACTGGCGGTGTTGTCTTGAAACAAGATGTCTCCAGCTTCAAATGTACGGCCTTCTCCATCAGACGTCTCTATGTACCTGTGAACAATGAAGTATGTGTCAAAAATCTGCACGCCAAGGGTTGTGCCCTATCCTCCCCCCCAAGTGAAGGTGGAGAGTGACGGTACATTATGGGGCTGCTTATCTTTGACTCTCATCTTTGACTCTCACTAAATCTTGGTCACCTCACAATGGTGCCCACTTATCACAGACTTGCAATATTGATGTGGCATAAAAGAAGCGTTGCACATAGATACACAATACAATGTACATTGCAAATGTAATTGGTTGCACTGTTGATTTCATGTCATAAGACAGGCATGCATGCCTGAGCAAGATTTGGAGCTAGTGGACCATTATATAAAACCTGTCAGGCTGTGCTTGTAAGTGAACTTGAAACTTGGAACTTGTTGGCAAAACATGGAGAGGCATTTGCATCTTGTCAATGTGACTTGTAGCAACATATACTGTGCAACAGCCACACATGCTACAAAGCTCAGAATGCCTCAGGACTTGTTCAAGCTTGTTCACTGTACGAATGCAATCGCTTTGGCCAAGGAAGCAACAAAACATCAGGCACTTTGTTAAGAGGATCCAATGACAGTAGCAGCAGGCATTGTTGGCATGTCAACAGCAAAGCAACCCACCAGTTACCGCTTGCAACCGTCACAAACTGGCTGACTGGTGCATTGTGCGGGGGGGTGTATTGTCCTACTATCATCTGCACAAAGATGGTAGAAGTAGAATTGGCAAGAACACCCAAGTAGTTGTCTGCCTGCAGTCCCCCCACTCCACCCACATACGATTGCAGTGGCAATGTCTGCACGGTGCAATCCGCGATATGTGTATTTCCATCGCTACTGCTCCAGAGATTTGTGTAAAATATGGGCTGATAAGGGGGGACCACAAATGGTCCAGGGGCAACGGTCTGCCCGTTTACACTAAGACACAGAGCAAGCAACAACGCAAGCGCCGGAGTCTGCATCGGCAGCGTCTTTGCTTTGCGCGGCCGCTTCTCTGAAGCTGCTTGGGAGCACATGCCGTGACAGCCTGCAGCTGCAGCTGCGTCACACTCGCATAAAGATATGCAAACACACGATGCCTGCGTTGAAACATGGAATGCGCTAAACAAGTTAGCCATGCATCTTTGAGGCACAGATGGGTGCCGGTAGAGTGACAGGCACCGGTGCCGTCCTGGCCATATATGTGAACAGCTGCAGCATCGATATGAAATTCGAGTACTTTGGATTTTGACCTGTACCTCTGCAAGGTTGCGGGGTTGAACGGCGTGAGTATGCCTTCCTTGTATGGATGGACAATCGTTGATCTGCCGCGCAAATACCGATGGTCACAGTCCGACCACCGACAAACTTAAGGTCATCCACGAAACACGATCACCACCTCGTCGAGCTGTATGTGCGGAAACCCAAAGCAGCAAATTGGTTATGCTCCAGAAGAACTCTGTGGCTTGTGACACCGCAGATCTGTACCATAGAAGCCCATGGAAACTGCCGACGGAAACCGAAGCTGGTATAAACTGCTTGCAAATACCAATTGGTAATGCAACAAAGAAATTAGTCATTTCGTGGTTGACCCTCTGCTCAGGCTGACTAACTCTGTAGACGTGGACCTTGTTACCTGCGGCACCGATGAAATCACCTAACGCGGCATCGAAGAGGAACTCGGGCGCAGACCGAGCTGGGTTACCATACAAACCAATTTGCTAACATTACCCACTGTACAGCTGCTGCACATATACGTGATCTCAGGGCCAGGCAGCCCGTATTCATTGAACACTACTCAACAGCCCTAGTTGTGAGAGAGGGGCATGCCCATCGATTCCCCACCCATCCATTCCCCCAAGTCACCAGCATCAAACCCAGAAGGACCTATGGTCGCTTTGTATAGCTACATAGGGGCATACATACCCCTGTGTATTACTCCCTTTCATGGCAGTAGTTGGCAATGGTGAACAAGCAGGAGCAGCTGATGCAACTGTGTCAGCATTTGCATGCATGACTACAACAAATCCATAGCAGCAATGATCTGGATCATATGATCATGCATGCCACGCTTGAGCATCTTGGATGATCTGCTCCCCTTAAAGCAGCCTCTGCAAGGCGTTGCCAGCTCTGCAGAGAGCAGCAGCACAACAGCATCAGTTGGTCATCCACGAGTTCAGCAAGTCAGCTCAGAAACCTGCTGCAGCTGACAGGTGCATGTCTGACGCTGCAGAAGCTGCCAGATTGCTACTATGGCAATGAAATTCCAGCTTAAGACTTCAGCGGTTGTGTGTCAACACTGGAAAAATAGAATCTGTAAATTATGTGGTGTCATGCCAGAATGTGCCAAGCAAGTTCTGGTCAGTTGTGTCCTCTTGCAGACCGTTTTGCAAATTTTGTAAACTGTGCAGAGCCAGGTAAGTCTGCTTGCCTGTACAAGCTGTTTGGAATTCTGTCTTTAGACGGTCAATGCCATGGCCAATGTGACGTACTGACAGGTGAAGATTAGCGACATTACAGAATCGTTTGATTGCTATTGAGTTTTGCTGCCATGTACTTGCTTTGAGACCCAACTCATTTGTTGTTTGGGATAGAGATTGCCTGAAAATGACCCGTGCACATTCCAATTGCATGATGTCAGCTGTGCACCTATGCTGCATTGTATGTAGACCGGTGATGAGCAACAGCAAAATTGAGTGCCATACTGGCTCAACGCCTCAAAAGCTCAGGAAGAGGTCAGCTCGGAGTTCAGCAGTCATGCTTCCTGAGGGCAGCTCTTCAGATACATGTGTCTAATCTGCTTATCTGTGTGTCCTTCTTTTTGTCTCAGTGTGCTTCTGTTCATCTCTGACTCCATCTGCCAGCTGGCCTGCCTGTCTGTCTGCCTGCCTGCCTGTCTGTCTGTCTGTCTGTCTGTCTGTCTGTCTGTCTGTCTGTCTGTCTGTCTGTCTGTCTGTCTGTCTGTCTATCTGTCTGTCTGTTTGCCTGTCTGTATCAAACATATGATGAAAGACCATTGCTGCAATACTCATGTTCTGTGACATACATCTCAGACTACGCTTTGTAACCTCTCAGACAACAGAACCAGTCTGCACAATGCTTCTGCTGGCAGTCATATGCACCCTGTTGGCGTCATTTGTGCTTTACACATATGCATCTTGCCACCTTTCAGGTGCCGCCCATGGAGCGCATATACCGCTACTTCTGGCGACAGAAAGGGATGTGTATGCCCAGCTGTTGGACATGCAAAGGTGTGAGCTATACGCTGCAGACCAGAGGCTTGCATGATTGCATGCTGTTGTGCTACATCTGCAGTGCACACCTCCTCAGGCATTGAACCAAGGTCACACAATATGTGAACTACATCACTTGCCTTTCAGCATTCAAGACCATCACAGTCAGCAGCCATTCTCTGCACATGTCTTGCATACTTTGCTGTCAAAATTGAAAGCTATATATGATCACCTGTCATTCACAGACGGCCTACTCATTCAGGTACATTGATGGGCGGGTCTGGCCAAGAGAAGATGAGCTTGAAGTACGCTTGATGATGGACCTCATACATCACGTAACTGGTACCCACATTGCTCTCTGCAGCTGACCCTCAAATGCACTGCTGAGCAGCACTGGCAGCTCAGTAATCTGTTGTGTATGCCTTGCTGGCTGTCATGGCTGCTGCAGTCAGAGGCTGAGATAGTTTGAGACTTCAAGGATGTGATTGCCAGCAGCATACATGCCAGGAGATGTGAGGGCTCCTTGCCGCAGCATTGTCGCACGTCAGCTGATTGTGTGCAGGTGTGCGCGTCACAGCCTGGTTTGCATCGCCAGACAAGCAGCCTGAGAACGGCAACCTGACTTTCAGGTCAGTCACAGCACAGAGGTCCAATCTTCCGGCTGATGTGAAGCGATGACAAGGCGTTTGAGAACCAAAGTGCAGCATGTGTTGTCTTTAGGGACAAGATCAGATCCTCGATGTATGGTTTCTGGTACCGAAATGAGGACCTGCTGCATGCCTTGCGCATACAGAGCCTCAGGTATGTAATGATGCTTTAGCTCCTGATTTGACCAGCCAGATGGCTAAAGCAGTGGCAGAACTCAGAACTGAAAGGATTTTTTTTTTCCAAGATTCGCCGGTGACAGGGATCTCGACAGTCCTGTGTTCAAGCCTACTGGTTGCAGATCAGAGGAGGAGTACGAAGCCCTCCGCAGATCTCTTGGGCTCCCCACTTTGGCAGACAGGTATATACAGGTAAATGACCTGTGTGCGGTAGAGCACAACCGTTTTGTCGCCTCAATATTTCATTTTCACGTGCAGGAAACGAGAAGATGAGGAGCATGCTGGCAGTAAGGTTGTTTCTTCGCGTAGGCCTTTGCGCATGGACAGATTCGGTGGTGACAGGGATCTCGACAGTCCTCTGTTTAAGCCAACCGGTCGCAGGTCGGAGGAGGAGTATGAAGCCCTCCGCAGATCTCTTGGGCTCCCTACTCTGGCAGACAGGTACATAACTGACCTATGTGGGTTACAGCACAGCCGTTTTGTCGCCTCAAAAGTTTATTTTCAAGTGCAGGAAACGAGAAGATGAGGAGGAGAAGGATGAGCACGCCCGTTCTGGTGAATGACAATGGCTTCATGCTGGCTTTGTTGGATGTAAGACCCAGCCAATCAGCAGTGTGTGGACGCCTTCATGGAGTACAGTTTAGAAAAGGCGCGGTTAAAGATTCCAGTGCTATGCCTGGCGGAGTTGTCTTATTTCCTGTTGAAAAACAGGTGCTCAGGCCACAAAGGACAGGTGCAATTGTTGCACTGGATCAAGAGCAATTCAGCAACAGTCTGCTCTTCAACACATGAGGACTACAGTAGTCTAGAGCAGACTTTGGCTCATTTCAAAAACGAGGCAATGGGCCTCACAGAAGCAATGCTTATGGTTTTAGTCAAGCGTCTCAGCGCTAATACTATAACCAGTGTAGGCATATGAGCATGTGCTCACGATCCAAGTCATTGCTGCTATAAAATTGTGATAGTTGTGTGACTGCTGAAACACATCTTCTGCTCCTGCTTCATGATCAGCGCCACTCTGTCACAACAGCACACACCACCCTACTGGTTTCTGCAGCAGGCACAAAGTATCACACTGTGCTGGGCTCTTGGACATTCCTGTTAGCAGAGCACACACCACATACTACTGATACATCTGGGAATGGCATGGCTGCTGTGCAACATGGTACAAGGCGTGATCATCCAAATTCCACGCTGGTTTGTTCAATGTTGCCTCAGCTGATGAGAGCTCGACAAATCAGCGTGGAGCTGCCACAGCTGCAAGATTGTGGCAAAGGCAAGCTGTTGTCAAAACCTAACTTGACCCTGTGGTGCTGAGTCATGCGATGCAAAATAGCTGCCTGGCAGCTGTTTCTGCCATCGATAGGCCAAGAAAGGTGCAAGCAGAAGTCTACAACAACACATCAGGCTTACCTGACGTGTCCATTCCAAAGCAGTGTCCTCCATCCTCCAGCGTCACCAAAGGCAAACATGGTCCTGTTCACCACACTGCTCCAGCGAAATCCAACGTGAGTGGACAATTGGAAAGAGCATAACGCTGGACAATTGGACCCTGCCTGATGAATGGGTGTACAAAAATGAAGTTGAGACTGACCGAAGAGACAAAAAGTAGCTGACAAACATGTTGTGAAACACCACTTCAAAGGCTCCTAAAAGCTCGGATGATCTGCTCCCCTTGCAGCAGCCCTTTGCAAGGCGTTGCTAGAGAGCAGCAGCAGGCTACTCATAAGTGTATACACCGTAGTCAACGGTCCCTCTGCAATGTAACACCTGAGTCATGCGACGGGTCAGGCGACAACCATACTTTACAGACCAACTTGTTTACGCAGCATCAACCTCAATATGTATTCCACACTGGGCATTCCCAATGCATATCATGATAGCTCCAGACTGCTAGGAGCTTTTGCACAAGCTGCTATGGCACAAGACTGGGACAAGCTCAAGTTGCTATGGTACAAGGATAACATGACCAGCCCATCAATGCTCTGTCAGATGCTATTGATGCTTGGGGCATTGTACTCCGGCAGAGTTGCAGCCCTAGTCCTAGCTTGGGCTGAGGCAGGCTCTAACCATACACCGTCAGTTACATTGTTGTGCCACAGTGTTCTTGTCTCCTGGCAGAGTGCACACGCAGGGCACCAGAACCATCGACAAAAGTCACCAAGGGTGCTGCCAGATATGCCAAACTTCTCACGGATCTGTTTCCTGCGATAGGTTGCATAGATGACCCCCAACAGACCCAGAAGGGTCATGCCACTGGCACCAATCCCACTAGCAAGCTGGGCTTGGTGACATCCTGCAGGAAGTCACAGCTCAGGAATGAGTCAGCTTATGATTAGCAAATGTGGTGAGTTGCTGCCATGAACAGCATGCAGCTTGCAGCCTGCGAGCCGCTGATGTACGGCACATCGTGCTGCTTGAGAAAATCATACCTGGAGTGTCTGGACCAGTTAGGGATCGTGGCCCGCCAAGAGATGGGTTTTGGCCAGGTGTGCAGTGAGCAGCAGCTGCTGCAGAAGAGCCTGCGAATGTGTAGCTGCTGACCCCGAACAGACACAGATAGATAAGTGTCTGCCAAATTGCTGAAAGGCGCAGAGCCTTTTTCATGTTCAACCTGCACCATAGATACACGTTCTCGTGAACACCAGCAAAAGGTGCACCCAGATCTCAGGTCAGTCTTACCCAAACAGCACGCAGGGAACAGCCTGGGACAGCGCGCAAGTACCCCAAGCAGTCAGATCACAGCCTGCAAAACAGTTGCACACGCTTCCCCTCCATTGTTTCGGGCTGCCGTTCGCAAATGGACTCGGGTTCAGTGGCTCTGCAAGTGAGGGCGCGGCAGCCTCCTCATCGTATCGAGGAGCCATGCTGAACGGCTCGTCTGGGTGCTGGTGGTGTTCAACGCAACACAGAGGCTGTGACAAGCACAGTTCAAGATGTCAAGTTGCTGCGCGCTGTGACGTCTTTTGCTGCAGCTTGGAATTGGGAAGCTGGATGGGAAGCTGCCCAAATACTCAAATGAGCATTCACCTACCGTATTTTGCAGCTTCAGCAAATTGTGCCACAGCTGTTGCGCCATTCACACTGCACCGCACATGTTTGAATACGTTTTCTTGTTGCACTGAGCATTAGGGATCGATGCTCATTTTGGAGAATCACGATCAGCTTGCAGACCTGCTTATGCATGGCAGTCAAAACTAATTCTGATCAGTCGTGACTCATGAGCTGCAGCAATCTGAGCAGCAAGTGTTTATAATTGCAGTATGTACTACAAAGGTACGATACCTCACTCAGCTGCATATACATGACTGCCAATGCTATGTGGCCAATATTGATTAATGGTACAAAGTTGCCCTTGTCGAATGTCTTGAACTGATCAAACTACTAGTGACTACATATCATGATATGGAGTTAGTGTTGACCACATTCCAAGTTGCGCTGGGAATTAAACTCTATCTTCCATGTGTCAACTTCAAATGCAGCCTAGCACACATGCAAGCCCAAAATGGGCGCATTTAACAAAATTGAAGTATGCTTAGGCCTTCAGCAGTGCATTTCTTCCAGAAATACATGTCTGCAGCTAATACAATCAGTATGCACCTTAAAAAGATACAGGCCATTAAAAAAACTATTCAGCACCCTCATGCTGCCAGTAGCCATTCAACAGTTGCTCTGCATGCAGAGCACTGCAGATCAGCTGATGCTACCCAACAACCACCGTGAGCTTCAGCACCCTCACATCTGATTAACACCTGGAGCACTGTAATGGGCCAGAGCTGTGTCTTTCAGCCCAGTCGTAGTCGGTCCCAGCCATACACCTTCGGTCACGTTGTTATGCCACAGAGTACGTGTTTCCTGGCAGAGAGCACAGGCAGGGCACCAGATCCACTGGCAGAAGTCACCCAAGACGCTGCCCGCAATGCCAAACTTCTTGCGAATTTGTGTCCTGCGGTAGGCTGCATAGATAGTGCCTATCAGGCTCAGCAATGCCAAGACCCCAAAGCTGATCCCCTGGACAGCCTGGGCTTGGTGACACTCTGCAGCAGGTCACACACCTCAGAGTATGCGGATTTGATATTAATACGACTCGTAGTCCGGCTTAGATGCTGATGGTCTGGTGAGTTGAGGGCAAACTTGCGCAAGCAACCAGCACAGACATTTTGTGAGACTGTGAGGTGCAGGCACATGGTGCAAAGCACCTTCAGTGTCTGGACCCAGGTGCAGCGGTGGCGTGTCAGCTGTGGAGTTTTGCATGGTGATGGGTGCGCAGTACACTGCTGCTGTGACCGCTGCACCATAGTACAGGTAGCCAGCAACAACAAAAAGGAAAGCAAACAGCATTGTCTGCCAGACGACAGGCAGGCGCAGAGCCTTGTTCATGTTGAGCCTGCAAAACCAGGGAAAAAGGTCAGGACCGGCTTCATCTGCCGTTAAGGCTGACAAACTTGAGGAGCCAGTGTTCTAGGACTAGTTTTCGAGCAGCAAGAGAATGCTATGATCGCTCACCCAAAAGCCACACATGGGACCACCTGCGTCAATGCGCAGGCCGCCCAGGCGATTTGATCACAGCCTGCGAAGCAGTTGCACAAACCTCCTCTCCATTGCTTTGAGACGTTGCCCTCGAGCGAGACGACATGCGGCTTCACGGACTGTTTGCCAGAAGCAAGGGGCACCGCAGCTTCCTCATCATAAATAGGTGCCATTTCAGGTCGATGCGACGCGGGGTTGGTTGACAAACTATTCAGGCAGTTGGACCAGTTTGTGGCCACCGTTCACACAAGATAGACACAGGGCTTGAAGCGACGGATGTTCAGGAAGTGCAAGCGACCTTTGGGAAACCCTTTTGTTGGATGACTTGGAAAGGATCGGAAGCAGGAAACTGGAAGCGAAGCTGAGCTGATGACCGATGAACACACGGGTCCGTGTACAAGCCCACCTGCGTAGAAGGTACACATGCAGAGTCATATCATACCATGCATCCTACCCAAGTATACTACTTGTAAGCATACAAGCCTTCAGGTGACACATGTGGCATTGATTGTGGCAGCATGCATTTCTGTTTGGTCTTGACGTACCAAGCAGGAAACTGGCTCTGAATTCATCATGGTGATATCAGATCAGACCAAGTAATTACATGCTACAGAATTGCTATGACAAAGTGGCAATTACAGCCCATTTGAATTTGCGCGCTTTGTGCATTCACATGATGCTCCATTGCAGTAGCTAGCTTCAAGCGAATGAATGAGCAGAACTGCTGAGCAGTGCGTCCCTTTCAGACACCATGAGATCCTTTTTTGCGCGGCAAGATCATATGCAGGTTTTCGAGTTCGTTGTAGACTGTCTTGATGTTTTCCACATTTGACCTATATGTGATCAGACTTGCTGGCTGGCTAAAGCATTGTAAGCTCTCTCTCTCTCTTCAACACCTGAGGTTTGCGGTCTTGGACAGTACTGTCACTAGTGATCAGTGCAGGATCTGTCTAGGTAACAAAGTGTTTATTCAAACAGCAGCAATATCATGCATCGGCCCCAGCAACTCCCCCTCATCTAAGTTGCAATATTTGAGAAGAATTCTCTCTTTATGAAGCGCCCAGGGTCCAGAAAGAAACCGCATACAGTAGTTGCGGCAACAGCTTCCAGATATATCAGAAATGCTGCCAATGAGTGACCAGTAGTGGCCAATATATACTGCACCTCCCATCATGACAATGGCCATGACAACCAGCACAATGCCCATCACAACAGTCACCGCATCATAGCAATCTGCATCACCAGCAAACAATATGTCAGAGTCACATGGCGGACCAGATACACCAGCTAGACCCAAACTGAGTCTGCTTGCAATTGTTGATAGTCAATTGACTTGCAAGCAACAAGAGCTGAATGAGAGTGGTCATGCCAACAAGGAATTGCAGGGCTTGTTCAACTACCTGTGGGTGTGGTAGCAGTTCTTGTGTGGAAAGAAGACACTTGAGCAGTGATTTCCGGGCAGTACACAAATTTGGACGGGGATTGGCCTGACAGTAAGTAGCCTCCAAAAGCAAACAAGAGGACATAGAACAAGCCTTGCCAGATGATGTACACTCGGACAAGATCCTTTATGCAGAACCTGGTCAGCAGACAGAGACCAGTCGCAGGTGACTGTAAACGCCGGATCGAACCTGCAATTATAAGATACAGCAGCTGATCCCATGGTAGGCATCTTACCTATCACATGAGCGGATTTGTCTGGTAGTGCAACACCACAGAATCGTGGTGGCCTCTGCTTTTGAAAGCTCGGGCGTTGGCGCGCCCAAAAGAGGTGTTGATTGCATGTCTTTGCCTCACAACACGCTTTTCTTCCGTATACCGTCAGCGACACGAGCAGCAACGGAACGATGAGTGGCTCAACCAACCTTAGCAAATGCTCTCCAACTGGCAGGGACAACAGATGAGTTTACTGTGGGGCCTGCGCTAGGCGTGTATGTCCCAAGCAAGCCCTTCCTTCTGCACAGCAGGAAAGCACTGGAAACGGTATATGAAACGGTTCGCATTCAAGATTGAATTTGGATAGTATATCAGTCAATATTACTCATAGGTATGAGTCATGAATGCACTTCACTGGCAAAGCGTGTGAAGACATTGTGCGCTTGTTCGCGGGTACAATCCGATCATCCAGCTGCCACAGGGAAATACTGAGGAGTGCAAATGGGTGCCTGTGCACTTGTCTCGATTCTTGCTTCACTCCTGCTTTGTGCCGAGGCTGCTTCTTCAGATCCATTCAGCTCCTCTCATGTAGCTACGTTGGGCAGTGACTACGCCGAAAAGGTTCGGGCCTTTGTTCAAGCATCAATCCGTTGTGCTCCACGCTGCACCCCATTTGTCGACCACCTGCAAGTTAAGGAGCACTAACGTAGGTCAGCGATGGCAAGCTATACTTTGTCAAATTCTATGCACCCTGGTGTGGTAAGCGCTCTGTCGAAGCTCATATTTATAAAAGGTGTACGCAATGCTGACTGCAGACAGCAACTGCTGTGTTGTATAGGTCACTGCAAGAAGCTAGCCTTGGCTTGGAGTGAACTAGGAAAGACCTTCGAGAATGATCAGGATGTAGTCGTTGCCCATATTGATTGCACAAAAAGCAGTAAAGTCTGTACGAAGGCAAAGGTCAGCTGCAAAGCAAGTGTTTTTTGTCTATATCAGGTCAGCCCTCACCAACAGCTTGGCTCTATGCAGATCACTGGATATCCCACGCTCAAACTCATCTTCAACGGAGAGGAGCAGGAGAGTTATAAAGGTGAGCAAAGCTGGTGATGAGTCTTGTTATTGTGTGTGTGTGCGCACGCCAGGCTCAGCACTGGGCACAAGAGCAGCGCGCTGCTTAATGCTGTCAACACTCTTAAGAGACATTCAACAACTTGTACTACAGGTGGACGTAGTGTCAAGGCCATGACTGAGTTCCTGGAGCGTCAAAAACACAAGTTGCTACAAGAGACTGAAGAATAGTAAACCTGAGCACATCGTCATGAGTGATCACTCCATTGAGACCTGTTGGCAACAACATTGCCTCCTGTGAGCTGTAAGTCTGCAGCAGGTCACACATGATTCTGTTCATTGGGAGTGCTGGAAGGGCAGTAGTCTCTGCTGGCAAATGCTCAGGCTGCATGCAAAAAGAACATAGTGCTGCTGGACAAGAGCAGTCACTTCATGCTGTTTGTGTCACGAGGTGTTTCTCTCTAAATCGGACAATCTGCGCCTGCACAAACACACGGCTCATATGCTCACGTACAACAGTGCTCACATGAACCAAGAAGGACAAGCTGCACACAGGGTGCCATATAGCCTCAAGTGACTGCAATCATGCGAAAATGTGCCCTTGAACCCACAGCTGCTACACATACAGATAGCAACTACTGCTCCACAATTCCTGGTGTGACAGTGCCACTTTCACATACAGCTTGCTGCAACATATGCCAGATCTTCCCTATGCAACACAATCCCATGCAATATGAGCCTGCTGCTCCATCAGACAGAAAGCATGTCATCATCAAGACCAGCTGAACTGATGCACCCAAGATTTTAATGCCAGGCACAGCAGCTTATCACTAGGTCCAAACCCATATTGAAATATTGGGGCCTCAGATTTGCAAATTGTGAGGCTGCATAGCTTTGATGTATCAAGCTGGCATGCAATGTGTACGCTGCTGCAAAATAATTGTCTTACTGCTGTTGAGACAGACAGGCTTGTCTAAAGTTGACCAAAATGCTGTCTTGCAACTGGCAGTTCATGATATAGCATAATACTTCTGCTGTTATAACACCACAGGCAGCTTTGGCAATTCATGTAGGAAATCTGCCTTGCTTGCCGAAGAACGAAACGTTTTACCATACAACACATTTTACGTCTGTGAACACATGAAAAAACGAGACTATGATTACATGGGCCATGTTCAAGACAAATAACCAACTGCAGTAGTCAAACACGGTCCAGAAGATGTAGACAAAAGCCAACAGGAAACGCAAAATGTACAATCCACTGTGTCTGGAGACGGCCCCCGCCGCTAAGGGCGTGCTAGCTGTTGCTCAGCAGGTGGTACAAGGGTCAGTGCCCTTCTGGGCGAGCTGCTGCTGCAGCTGGGCTGACCTTCACACCAGCACCTGCACATCACAGTGCTATACGATTTAGCAACACATGAGCGCACGATTTGGCAACAAGATGCTCAATGGACAATCGCTGGAGCTGGAGCATTTGCTTTGAGAATAAGTGAGCCTGGCTTGGCTTGCCAAAGGGGTAACAATGAGGTCACAAGCACACTGGTGTAAAACAGCAGCAAGGGTGCTTGTGAGTTGAGACAACCCAGGGGAATAGAGTGGGAAACATGAGCTTGCCTTCATGCTGGTGTGGTGAATCCCCTGCACAGCTGCCAAGTCTTGCTGGGCAGTGATCATTTCATCGTATATTGGCAGCAGGTCAGCGCCCCTCTGGGCAAGCTGCTTCTGCAGCTGGTCTGACCGGTCAGTGCCCCTCCGGGCAAGCTGCTTCTGCAGCTGGTCTGACCTGTGCTGAGCTACCTGCAAAGGACATATGGCAGTAAGCAGCAACTCATCACCTGTGTTCATCAGACGTGGAAAGCATGGTCCTGCAGCCTTTTACTGTGCAGCTTGCTGACAGAGATCAGACAAAAGACTGTGGCAACATTTAGACCTTGCATGTATGCTCACAACAGACTGCTCTGGAGAGGCAAGCCCTGCCTTGCACGTGTTTAGCGCTTGTTGTGACTATCATGTTCAGTCTGAAGTCTTGCAATGCTAGAGGGGACAGCAGTTGCAGCTCCTACCTTCAGAAGACTCCTTGTGGGCAGCCAGGAGACTTGCCACCGCCTGCTTGGCAGCAATTAGCTGAGCATGCTGCTAGGCAAGCAGAACTGACTTCTTATAATATCTGTTGCTCGGCGGGTGATACAGGTCAGTGACCTTCTGGGCAAGCTGCTGCTGCAGCTGGGCAGACCCTCCTCACCAGCACCTGTACATCACAGTGGCACACAATTTAGCAACAAGATGCTCAACGGACAATCGCTGGAGCTAGAGCATTGCTTTGGGAATTAGCTGGCATGGCTTGTCTTGCTGAAGTGATAACAATGAGGTCACTAGCACACTGGTGTACAACAGCAGCCAGGGTGGGGAAGGTGGGAGGTGGAAGAAGGAACCCAGGGGAATAGAGTGGGTATATGAGCTTGCCTTCATGCTGGTGTGGTTAGTCCCCTGCAGAGCTGCCGAGTCTTGCGCGGCAGTGATCATCTCATCATACATTGGCAGCAGGTCAGTGCCCCTCCGGGCAAGCTGCTTCTGCAGCTGGTCTGACCTGTGTCAAGCTACCTTCAAAACACATATGGCAGTAAGCAACAACTCATCAACTGTGGCCATCAGACATGTAAAGCATAGATCTGCAGCCTTCTGCTGCATGGCTTGCTGAAACAGATCAAAATCTAGGCAACAATAGACCTTGCATGGATGCTCGGAAAAGACTGCTTTGGAGAGACAAGACTCGCCCTGGTTGTACCTAGCGCATCATGAGCCTGCAAGCGTTATTATGACTACCATGACTCAGTCTGGAGTCTTGCGATGCAAAAGCGTAGCAGTTGCACATCTCACCTTCAGAAGAGTCTTGGTGGGCAGCCAGGAGACTTGCCACCGCTTGCTTGGCAGCAAATTGCTGAGCATGCTGCTAGGCAGGCAGAGCTGACTTGATATCACTCTCCTTGCGGATCTTCTCCAAAACAGCCAATGATCTACCATAAAGTCATTGAGTACTGCCATGCAAACTAATCCAATCTGATCTAACGTAATCTGATCTGTCTTGTTTCACGGCTGGTAACGTCAAGAGTTTAGCAGAACAGAAGGAGTCAAAGACACACAAGCAAGTACATCTGCCCTGCCACCCTTGTTCAGGGTGGTCTAGGGCCTCGACCCAACTTCAGATCAGATTGATGGAGTTGGTGGCAATACCACGGCTGATTGTTTTCATCTTAGTCATGGACCGCTTCCACCATGCGCTGATGCTGCTCCTGGACCTGCACCAGTTGTTGACGACATCAGCCACACACCCTGTAATGATCTGAGCTTCACTGCAGATCAGACTCAACTCACCAAGGCAAATGCATGTCAGAGGTTTTGTGATAACTACCCTTGCAAGTGTTCTGTGTAGCATCTCCAGCTTGGCACCAACTATAGACTAGGCAACGAATGAGTGAACAACACATGCAAGCACAACTAGCACGCAACTTTTGCGCTGACTGCGTAGATGTGCCATAACAGCAAGCAAGATGCAGCGAACCCTTACTTGACAGAAGCTGGTGGTGGTGAGGAAGCCTTTTGCTGTGCACGTCCACCACTAGATTCACCCCCATCCCCACTCACATCCCCATCACTCCCACCAATTGCACTAGGAAACCCAAATATCAGGGAGCTCTCATCATCATCCACTGCTGCTACAAACTTGGGGCTGAGACCACGTACTGCCGCCGACACCGGTGGCTGCTGCCGCCGTGTCTGTGGTGTTGTCCTTGCAGAAGAAGAACTGGTGACAGCCGAGATGAGGCCACTTCTGGAAGCAGCAGCAACTGCATGACTGGACTGAGAGCTGCTGGCTGCAGTTGCACTGCTGACTCTGTCAGTCTTGACACTCACCGACGTTGCAAAGCTGACAGAACAGCTGTCGCCTGACTCATCTTCTCGGTGCCGGGAGGCACCAGCCTGCTGGTTTTGGTCACTGCATATTGATCTGCCCATGCTGAACAGCTGGGCCAAGAAAGCCTTGACAAGTGATAAGCCCTGAGGCAACCTGAAAGCCTCGGCTACCATCCTCAGCCATTGCTTCAGTTTGGCAAGCTTACTGATATGCTGCCGAGAGCTGTCCGTGGCAGGAAGGCAATGAGCTGAGTGCATGCTGCTTCTACAGCTGCTTGACATGAGTGGAGTGCTGCTTGTGATCGCAACAAAGTGTAATCGTAGATGCCTGCGCTGCTCTGCAACGTTTGGTACTGAGGCGCTGAGCGTGGCACTTGAACTAGACTCAGCTGCAGGTCCGTCAGGTCCACATTAAGCTGCACGGATGGACGCTTCCTCTGTTTCAATGACCCTTTGAAAAAAAGCAACATCAGCTTCAAGGCACTGCAGTTTACAATACAGGTGACTTCTCATGTTCACAGCAGTGGCTCTGTTGCTGGCTTCTGGACAGAGCAGGCACAGGAAGAAATCTGCAGCCAGGTCTGGGGTACTGCTGCAAGCTCTGATCCTATCAATGATGGGATGCGAGACAGGGGTGCCTGTGGCTTCAGCAGAGTGCACAGCTTCCTCCTGCAAACAACAGAAGGGTGCTGTCAGCTGTGCTTTGTGAAAGATGTGTTCAACAGCCATACATGCATGCTTTTCCCTGCACAGCGGGAGCGCTTTGGGGTGGACACTATGAAAAGAGACACACAATGCAACAGGGTCACTAACATGCAGCAGAGGGGTTAACGATTGATTGCTGGTCAGAACTGATTGACATCTCAGTAGGCTTAATGACACAGTTACAGAATCAGTCTCACCCATGTGTTATGCACGGCTCCCATTGCTTCATAGCGCTTCCAAAGCTCTCCATCAGCCTTTGACAGGTATCTAGGAGCCCGTTTAGGGCTGCCCTTTGGCTCAAAAGGCAGGTCACCAGTCATTAGGAAGTACAGAACAATGCCGGCTGACCATAGATCACATGCTGGTCCATTGATCTTTGCTGATTGGTCATAGCAGCCCTCAAGCTGAAGCTGAAGCGAGCGTAGCTGCTCTGGTGAGCCAAAGTACAGGGTGGCGCCCACAGGCAGTATGTCTCTCACAATGGGATCTGCAACACTGTCAAGTCACTAAGGGCTAGAGCAATATTGCTGGCTGCTCATACCCGGCATGCTTAGGTGAACACTGTAACAATAAGAACAAGGAGAACTGCTTCCATGCTTCATGAGTGGCCAGGTCAATTGACACGAAGATGCTGGAGGAGAAGATACAGGTGGAAGGCAAGTCACAGGTCCACATGTACAAATCTAATGGCAGACACATCGTAAAGACCGTTCTACCTGGGGCCGAGCTTTGCATTGCCTCACAGACAAGATTTTCTTATAACGGTGATGATCAACTGACCTGAGCTACAAACCTGGGCAAAGCCAAAGTCAATAAGACGCATGGTGTCCCACAGCACCCCATCGGCACGCAACATGACATTGCTGCTTGTGAGGTCAAGATGAGCAATGCCTGCCTTGCTGTGAAGGTCTTGCAAAGTCTGCGCGCAAAGGAAGTGTTGTCAAGAAAATGTCATCAAGAAAATGCTGCCAAGCTTGGTGCATGTTTTGTTTTGTCTGCAGCTTACCAGCAGCAGCTCTGCCGCAGCAAGCAGCATCCTGACTTCTCTGCTGTTGACCTGCTGATTGCTCACTGGTGGCAGCTGACTCTCATCCCACATTGTGTGACCCATGACCAGCCTGCACACGAGCTAAAAAGTATGTCAGACATTCTCTGCTTGAGTGCCATATACAGTTCTGTGAAGCACAGAACACACACAAGAAAGCCTACTCTTGAAATAGATATGGGTAGTCGTCTTCGTCGAACTGCAGATCCACAAACCTAACAACACCAGGCACATCGTGATAGTTGGCTTGTACCAGCATCCTGGCCTCAGAGTTGCACAAGTCAACTGTGTCTTCCTGAGACAGTCTCTTGACAGCGACAAACTTCTCGTTGCCGATCGCGCGACATCTGCGTAAATGACGCCTGCGAGAGACTGCTGCCACACACTCGAACCTTTGCCGAAGTGAAAGTCATACCTTTCAACCAGGTCAGACACCCCACCAAATCCTAAGAACCTTTACTTTGCAATCTTAGGTCGCTCATACTTCGCATTGTACGGGCACACCTCCATAGCTGTAGTGCTTTGCAGCCAACCGCAGAACGTGTAAAACAGATACTGAGGTTGTGCGGTGCGGCATGGTGTGTTTAAGAAAGTTGTAAAACATTTTACTAATATATCCTTCCATGCATGCATGACTAAAGCTGAGCTGGCAGTTCGTTTCTCAGCAAAGCTTTTTCCTCTCTTATGTTTTCTCTGCAGGCGTGCAGCAATGCATTGGTTAAATGTCTGTAGGCCTAAGAGGCAAGCACGTGATGAATGAAGATAACTAGATGACTGATTTATTGAAAGGCTCTGCATGCTTCTAGGATGGGTACTAAGTTGCCGTGCAAGCTGCAGCAGACAAGTTGCTGCAGCTAGGCGCATCAGCAAGTTGAGCTTACCTGGTAACAGGGTTGGGCTGAAAATAACTGGCCCTCCCTCCCGCCCTTGCTTGCCCCCAGTTGCCCTGGGGCACGTGGGGGTGTCAGAAATCAGATGCTGATGTTTGCTTACGTCAGTCTGTTTCATAGCCATTATTCATGGCCAGGTATGCCCAGCTTGCTGTAATATGAGCACTGGCTTGCATCGATTTAAGAAAGCAGCATTTCTGAAGGCTGAGGCTTCGACTTTAGCACCGACATTGCTTACTAATAAAGGCCATTATGTCACACACCTACCCTACATGCTTATGTGCATACTCTTACATAACACAGCAGAAACCCTAAGGGCAGTAGTCAGTCACGCAAATATATATATGATCATGTCAACATGTACAGTGTGGGGCTTACCCTGCTCAGAGATTTGGTGCTTGGTAATCATGTGAACGTGCGTTTCAATCTCCTGTGGCATCTCATATTAGGCAGGCGTGGCTCCTTCCCAGTCCGTCTATCTGCGAGTGTCACTTCGGTGTCATCTTCCTCCTTTTGTGGCATCTGCGTGTAGAGACTACCATTAACTAAATTCGGAATTTGTCGTTGCAGTCGTACTGTCGTACAGCCGTTACAGTCGTTGCAGCGTCGACGTCGGCATCGCGCTCGACAGGCGAAACAGCTTCCTTCCTTTGCACGAGCGGCGATGCTACTGCGAGTCGGTGTTACATGCGATTGTATAGCAGAGGCAACAGAGCACAGCACGCTAGCATGTGCATACGCAGGTATTGCCCAGTTGGCCAACTGGACTTCCATGGAAGGTCATGCTGCGTCTACCAGAAGTGCAATGCTGCTAGCAATCGTCAAACCATCTATACAGCTGCTTAAATGATTCTGAACTGCCACTGACTACTGAGAATTCTGTATAGCTGCAGTGCGCACGCCAACTGTGGCATGCATGCGGGGCATGCGGACTGCATCTCGTCGCGTTCGCTGTGTGCAATATTGTGTACATCAGTGCCGCTCAACGTCACGTTGTAAAACTGTAAATGTGTGTGCGTCAGAATTATTGGAATTTGAAGCAAGACGAAAGCCAGCAAATGCCGGGAACAAGTGCTTTCACTCCTAGCGCAGTTCAAGGCAGCATATTGGCAAAACGCGCAGCGTGGACGTGGGCCACGTCTGTCTGGTCGCTGTTTTCAGTGTACTGTATCATTTTGTTCGTGCAGGTATTGAATGGTTTCAAATGCACACCCATGACCTGTCAATCAGAACACGCAGAGCTCACTGACTCGAGTCACAAGGCTTTTGCATGCATTACTTCGAATTCGTTCTAATCGGCAGCTTCAATTTGCTGCAAAAACAGAAACCTTTTGTGCTGCTGGGCAGGTGATACAGCGAGCCAAGAGCCCTGTGCAGACAGAGACCTTTGGCGATGATGGCAAAGGCTCCGCTGCTCCCAGCATTGTGCTTTGCTCGTTTGGTAACTATAATCTAACACAACTTGAAGTCAACTTTGAGACCAATGGTGGTGGCTTTTATTACATGTTGCACAATGTGACAGAATTGGAGCGATCACAGGTCAAAAACAACACCAAGGCATGGGACTTCAACGTGACTTCTGGAGCCATATTGAACCTAACTGCCAGCTACTCTGATGCTCATGGACACACTGATGCTTATGGATACACTGATCTTATCACTACGAGTGGTCCAACTCTAGCAGGCATTGTACGCAGTGTGTCTGGCGATAAAAATATCACCACTTCAACCTCAGGCTATTCTGCTGGTTTGAGAAACAAGCCCTGGTGTGTCATGTGGACGTTTTATAGGTATACTGTGCCACCATTATCCGCTGCAGCACGAGACAACCTTGACACAAGTCCAGATGCAGATCGGCAATTCAACTTCACTCAAGCATACAAGGTCACATTGAACTTGAACGGTGGCAGCTCTGGCACTGGCCAAGGCACAGTTGAAGTTCCATATGTCTGGACACAAGTAGTAGATTTTCCAGGCAGTCGCAAGGAGGAATGGCGGAACGATAGCCTATCTAGTCAGCATTTGAGGAAGGTTGTGTCATCAGGCAATCCTGCAGGATTCACATTGCTTACTCTGAACAACAGATATGCAATGTCAGTGCAGAAGCAGGTGACAACAGCCATGCCTTGGTATCAACAGACTGGATGGCCATTTAGCCCTTGGCCCTGGTCTGACACATCACATCTGCAGGTGAGCTGTGTCATGTGCTGTGCTGTGCTGTGCTGTGCTGTGCTGTGCTGTGCTGTGCTGTGCTGTGCTGTGCCATGTTGTGCCACTCAATATTGTGTGACGTCATACCCGGCTGCCACGCCTTCATTGATGCTTTCAAGTTGTTTTGTCCATGTATCGCAGGCTTGTCTAATACAGCGTCACTGAGTTTTGCTATCTGGCGCAGACTATCAACCATGTCATCAATTCCGTCACGCCTCAGAGTGTTCCCTACAATGCGACACACCCAAATCTCTACAATGGCGCTGGCTTCAACTCCAGCCATGGCTTGCCACTCTGGGACAACACCATAACCATTGGGATCCTGCGTAGCAGCACAGAAACCCTGAACAACACATACGTCCCTGTATTGATTGGCTTCTGGGGCAATGTTGGTGGTGCATACACCTTCATGATGTTGCTCTATGCGCTGTTCTTTGTCTTGAAGAGTCCGCTTGTAGAAACAGAGCTCAGTATTCCTGGAGCAAAAGCTGCAAGGTTTCTGTATGGGCATGTTGACGCAGCATGGACAGATTTTAGGAGGTCAAGGTACCGTATGTTGAACTTTGCGTCACAACAGGGACATGCATCACCACAGCCTCCTGCGGCACCACCTGTGCCATCACCTTCTCATGCAACATCACCTTCTCCTGCAACATCACCTTCTCCTGCAACATTAGCGTCTGACTCAGCAACAGTGCCTCCTTTTGCAGTTGCAACACCAAATCCCAGTTTGCCCGCCCCTGGTCGGGCTTATTTGAGGCAAAGGTCTGGTGGAAGAGTCAACCACCAGTTTAGCACAGAGATTTCATGAAGTGAATTGAAAACATGCATGCATGCTGCTGAAGGCATGCGCAGAACAGGAAAGTTATACATACAAGCTAGATGTTTTTATTTTCTGAGTTTGCATTGAGTTTGCCGTATGTCTACGCAGTTGTGACCAAGTTAAATAGGACACAGGAGCCAAATTACGTCTCCTATGTCTGATATATGCATGCACATTGAGATTTGAGCAAAGGTATCAGTACTGTGACTCCAGTAGGTGATGGCTATGGCCTCTGTTCATTTGAAGCAGCATAAGCTCGTCGGTAATCACTCACCCGATGTCTCTGTATGTTAAGCTAGCGATTGCTTGCAAAATTCCAGTTGCATGAATTTTTGGGTTAACTAGCTTTTGATTTCAATTGGGCCGGGGCTTGGGTCCTTTCACATATTGCGCATGCATGGACAAAAGGTGAACGTTGAAATTTTGTTTTTGTTGTACCGTGTAAAGTTGCACCGTTTCTTGTGCACCCACTCCTGTGAAACGTTCAACGTGAATTCAGTGCGTGCTGATGTCAATGAGTGTCAACAAGAGCGAGGGACAGGTCAAGCATTTTCGTGCTTAAGATGGCAAAGTGAAGGTCATGAATGGTGTTAGATATGGCTACACCAGTCCCACATTTCTCTACTGCTCAGAAAATTGCTCACAGGGACATGCCATATACACTAAGTCACAAGCAACTATCACAGCATTCAATAGCAAACATACAACCTGGAAGTACCGACAGCATCAATTCAGTGAAAAAACACACACAGTCACATCCAGATCTTGCAACCATGCATGTGACTGTGTGTGAGGATACATGCTCATTTTGTAAACAAACCCCTGAAGCAGTATCTCACCCAAACAAATTCACTCCTGCAGCTCTGACCTGAACATTGCATTACCAGCTGTGCCTGCTTGCATGACATGCATGCCACCAACCCAAAACTGCTGTTCTATACTGTATATGTTAACATGCAACAACAACTAGGTCAAGCTCTTGCCAGCTTGTTGCTGTAGGGGGGGGGCAGCATGGCTCAGCTGACTGGGGCTGACATTGAGGGTGTGAGTTGAAGATGAGCTGTCGTGCATTCGATGCCTGTGCAGAAGTCTCCCGGCAAAAGCTCCCGCCATCCACCCTCCAGAGCTCAGCATGAAGTCACTGCTGTGAGAAATTTGGCGGGAAAAGCTCTTTGGAGACCCTGCATGTATATCAGTTGCAGCTTGCAGGCCAAGACAAGTTCACTGATTGATGCTTTTCAGCACTTTCAGTGATATGGGCAGACACAGAGCTGCTACTGAGCAATCCACTTGCCACAAAGGTGACATCGATGCAGGATGCTCCCAGCACTGTGGTGCAGCTTGACTGCTTCACATGCGCCATCTACAGTGTGTCACCTGTGCTTGAGGCGCGGCCACTTCTACGGCCCATCTCATGGTCTTCATGAATGCTCTGCAAGGGTGACCGCACTCTGCGAGAGGGCATCTGCTGTCCGCCTGCCCTGCCCTTGCCCCCATCCAGCCCTGCTTGGCCTGCAAACCCTGGACCGCTTCTGCCATCTGACAAATCACCACCTTGCACCAGATCTTGGGATCCTGCCATGACTAGTATGCTGATACCATCAGGGGCAGTTCTAGCAGGAGCTTGGTGTGTGCCAGATGAGGGCTGTTGGTACTGCTTGTTGCCCCAAGACCCCCAAGGCTGGGATTGGGACAGGGACTGCTGTTGGCCATGTGGCCCAGCGCCAGCTGGCAATGGCATGACTGATGCCTGTCTCTGCATCTCTTCATCTTCTGCTTCTGTCACTTGGTGCTCAAGCTCTGAGTACTTGACATCTGGCATTGGGTGTGTGCTTGATTTGTGTTCTTCAAAGCCCTCATGGCCTCTGTCAAATGCTTTTGAAGGCTGGCTCTGAGCTTGAACCAGCCCCTTGAGACCATGTCCTGATGGGGCATGGCCATGTGGCCCTACCGGGAAATGCCCATGTCCTGTCTGTGCATACCCATACAGCCCTGCTGAGGCCTCGCCATGCAGCCCTGTCAGGGCACTCTCAGGCGGCCCTGATGGATCATGATCAGAAGCAGAGGTGCCGACGCTTAGCCTTGCAAGCGACTGTGCTTCTTGCCTTTGTTGTGCATGTCCAATGGCTGTGAGGGGCTCACTGTCAAGATCTCCTAACATGTACTGTGTCGCTGTCTCTGCAGTTGTGCGTCGCTTGTGAGGCGTGCTGATGGCTGCAACTGTATCAGCTGCTGCTTGTAATGCAGCCTTGCTGGCTTCTGCTTGCTGCCTGCAGCAGAGCATGGAGGCCCATTTCAATCTGTGCTGTTCCATGCGCATGTCTGCATGATATACTGCGCTGCCTTGGTACACTTTCCACCTTGAGTCACATTATAGTGTTGAGGCATTCACAATTGTGGTGCAGGGTCTCATGTGCTAGGCCTGGTCAATCATTCCAACATATGGTGTAGCAATTCAGGCATCTACACAAGAATGCAAAGCATGGAAACACGAAGCAAGGAATGGCATGGCACAGCAGGCAGTCTGCTTCAAACAACAGCTTGCCAGGACCAAAAGGCAGATTGGCAGAAGCGAAAGGCAGCTTGCCTTTTGTCAGGGCCCATGGCCTTGAGGTGGTGCTCCCATCGGCCGGTGAAGGCTTCCACCATGGCCTGCAGCATCTCTGGGTACACATGAGCCAGGGTCTGTATATCCTTCAGTGCTAGATGCCACACTGTGCAAGATCCCAAAGCCCTGTGCATTTCAGTACGTCATATGTATGTATGTTTGAAGCGTACGAATGAATGTGCACTATACTTTCATCTCCATCTTGCAGAAGAACCCCATATAGCTGCAGATTACTTCAAGCACTACATACAGATGTGATGATGATTGCTGTGGGCTGTTTCGTAGGCAAGTGATCAGCCCATGATGCCCTTGTGTCACGGCACAACTGCTGATGCCAAAGCCTGACAGCATACGGCAAGCAGCACTAGTCAGCAGTTTGCAATGAAAGCAACACATTGTTTGGTCCATCACAATGGGAGCAACATTTCAATTGGTCAATTGCTTGGCCCCATGTCCTTGCCACAATCACAAGCTGCATGATTGCGTGGCATTTTTGTGCGTTCAGACTGCACAGCGTGCTTTGTCACTTCATCCTCTGCATTCTAATCAGCTGCATCTGCAAAAGTGTCACACAAGCCTGACAGCTCGCAATCTGCGTTGCTGCAGCATCAAGCCATGACTGCAGCATCATGTCATGATAAGTTTGAGTCATGACTGCAGCACTGCACTGTGACTGCAGCATCAGGTCATTGCAAGCATCGCGTCATTACTGCAGCATTCACTTGTTACTGCAGTATCAAGCCATTGCACAGCATAAGGCCGGTATGAGCATCACATCATCACTGCAGTGGCAATTGGACCTGAAGGTGCAGGGCCTGATGGAAGCAGCAGGCAGCTGGTCCCTCAGTATGACGGCCTCTCCAATGACTGCCGGCGCTGGTAGCAGCTCTGCCTCCTTGGTGTGCCTCAGTGCCAACACCTCCCCTGCATTCACTCAGCCATGGGTCAATCAATCAATCAATCAATCAATCAATCAATCAATCAATCACTCACTCAACACTTCTTGTCTTTTAGGACTCATCAGGGGATCACTTGTCTGCCCATGGGGTCGGGTGCATACAGCCCTGACACCGTCCAAGACCACACCATGCAATCATCCAGGCTTTCATTCATACGTTTATTCATTTGTTCAGTCACTTGTTGACTCATTCATTTGCTCATTTGTTCAATCATGCATTTACTAACTCATCCTTCCATTCACTTGGCCACTTGTGCATTCATTCATCCATGCACCCAGTCATTGAACACATGTCCTTTCCTGGGAGCCCTGAGGTGCTCCCTGCATGGGCAGACATGCCAAACCACGCTGCAGACCACAACTGTTTAACAGAGCCCTGTCAAAAATGCACAGGACAGACCATTGACCTATGACAGTGCCGCTGTGCTGTTTTTCACATGCTGGCACTCAAGTGCATGCTACTGGAGTTTGGGCATGACATGTGTCACTGCCAGAACCTCCATTCTTTTTACACACTCCAACTAAATCTCGTGTATCAGGTGCTGCTGCATGCGTGTTTTGGTTCAGACCAACATTGGGATGAAACAGACAGAGGCTAGCATGCATGTGGAGAGACAGCGCCGTTGTACTGTCACAGCACCTCAACAGCAAAGGGAGGTTACCTTCTTGCAGAATCCACATGCAGTCAGCATCATCACCTTCCTGACACAGGTCATGCCCTGGGGGGACCATCTGAGGGGTCAGCCTGGCGGCCAGCCGGGTCTTCGCTCCCTCTGGCAACTGACTGCATGTGGCCAAACACGCATGACTCACAAGTGCTGTATGTGCAAACATGCTGACACACACACACACACACACACACACACACACACACACACACACACACACAGCTCAGTAGCTGTTGGCGTGCCCAAGCTGCCTTGCCAGTGTTCGTTACTTTGTGAACACTGTGTTGAGTTGACTGTACAATAGCACCAAGCATGCTGTGGGTGTGGACCTCATAGCCTGGGGTTCCTTAGAAAGTTCTTGATGGTCAAAGCAGCCAGTTGCATGATGGTGGAGAAAGAACAACCGATGCGACACTGCTTGCATGGATACACCCAGTTGCACCTGGTTCTTGGGGTAAGGCATTTTTGAAACAAATGACTATACGTATGAGTGAGTGAGTGAGTGAGTGAGTGAGTGAGTGAGTGAGTGAGTGAGTGAGGAGCTTCTGTGAATAAGTGTATGAACAGAGACAGAAAGCTACAGAAGCAATTTGTATGTGAGACAGAATGGCAGGCCAGCCGTGAAAAGGCATACATTCAGCTCAAAGGGCATTGCTGAATTCCCAAAATTGCTTGCTTGGTTGATGCAAAGCATATTTTGTTTGCTCAGTGATGGTGGTAGGGAAGTTGCCTGGTCTGGATTCATCAAGATAACAGCTTAACGCTGATGATGATATTTTTGACGTGTACATACAAACAAGCCTCTGCTACTACATTCATGTTTTGGCTGGGGAACTTGCACTCAGTACAGCTACTGGCTAAGCCTGAAACTGCAACAACATCTTTGTTGCTGAGCACACGTCTTGAGCATAGCACTTAACAAAACATGCATCAAGCAGCAGACACAACTCTTGACACACCTATTGGGCGTGACACACACGTCAAGCAGGAGACACGACACTCAGCAAACCTGTTGGGCACGGCACTTGCATCAAACAGCAGACATAACACTCTACAGTAAGGGCGCCACTGGCAGAGAACCCACATGTTTCTGTTGTGTGGATGAGCCTGTCCAGCTTCCTGAATAGAGTGCGTGCCATACCCAAATTTTCTGGGTTGCTGGCAAAGCTTTAAGGGCTTGAGCAGTACCTAAAGAAGTCAGACTGCTCAAAGACTTCCTCCATGAGATACACGGCTACCTCTCCTCTGAGATGGGCCGGCAGCTCGTCAAAGAACTCAGCCTCTTTCCAATCTGCATGCCTCACCCACACTTCCGCATAGTAGTTCCTGCAGGCAGTCGACCAAGATTTTGTTATTTAAGCCCCAAAATGGTTGACCTTTGTCAGTCTCACATTGTGGGTGATTGAGCACTTTGTGTACTGCTCAATGAGGGTATCATTGCTGTTCTGCTGCTCTGAGGGTCTTTCCAGGGGAACAGGCATGGGCATGTTTTGCTGTGTTCTTATTGGTCCTGGCTGGTGTGTGTACTGCTTCTCTTCAGACGACACAGAACAAGCAAAAACATGCTCGCTTTGGTGGTCAGCGATGCCGTGGTAGCTGCCTCAGGCCAGCCTTACTCTGCTGGCGCACCTAACACTTGTCCAGACACAAGACTCTTCTTTTATCTCACACTTTCTTCAACTGCACCATCTTGAGCTCTGTAAAGTCAGGTGGACATCACAGTGATTGGATAGTCATGCTGCTACGAAAACTGCCTGAACTTGCTTTTGCATAAATTTGACAGAGCAGCTTGCCAAATCTTCTTCTGGGGAACATTGCCACTTACATTGCTGGGCAAACTGCCTGATCATCGTCTGGGTGAATGCAACAGTGATGCCACTATAACAATTACCTGATCTTCTTCTGGGTGAACTTGGGCAGCCTGCGCATGCGCATCCATGTCTCTACATCCTCAAACTTCCTTCTGAACATCTGGGCTTGCCGGGCACGGGTGCTGGCATGCTGCACAATCTCTCCCAGGGATCCAATCAGGATGCCGAAGAAGACCACGCCTGCCAGCATCATCACTGTTGCCACACACTGCACCACACCAGATCAAGTTTGACATAGGTACTACACTGCTTCTTGCGTGAGACAAAATCTGGTTAATCAATGTTGAATGCATCTCCCCCAGGGATCCAATCAGGATACCAAAGAAGACCACGCCTGCCAGCATCATCACTGTTGCCACACACTGCATCACATCAGCTGGAGTCAGCGCACAGACTACAGTGCTGCTTGTGCAGCGCAGGGTTTGCCCAGTGACCCATCAGGATACTGAAGAGGGCCATGCCTGCCGGCATCATCACTGTTGCACCACAACAAGATCAAGTTAACATAGGGTCTACACTGCTTCTTGCGTTGGACAGAACATTTCTGATCAATGTTGGAATGTATGCTGCACAATTTTGTCTAGGGTCCCAGTCAAGATGTCAAAGAAGACCATGTCTGCCAGTATCATTGCTGTTGCCACACGCTGCATCATGCCAGCATAAGTCAGCATAGGGTCTACACTGCTGCTCATGTGGCGCAGGGTCAGTAGTGCTGGCATGCTGCACAAACTTTTCTACTGGAACACTGCCAAATGACAGCTGCACAAACGGTTCTACAGATCTTGCCTGCCCCACAGAGGTAAGAACAAGTGTTGTGCATGTTGCCGTAGCACAGCTGTCCTTGCACAGCTTACATGCTCCACTGCAGAGTAGCTGTGCATGGTGCAGGAATACAGGCTTGTTGCAGAGCCTACCTGCTCCACTGTAGAGTGTGCTGTGATATCTCCATAGCCCACGGTGGTGACCGTGGTCATGGCAAAGTACAGCGCCACCACCCACTGCCTGATGTCAGAGTCATCGGACAGATCTGCCCCGCCTGAAGCACACACAGTGCCATGGTAAAGAGTCTGCCGATACGCACACACATGAGTATGTCGTTGCTGGAACCGAGCATTGCCAGCAGCAACAGAGCAGTATTGATGCACACCTGTACTAGTAAGTCTTCAAAAAAACAGGACTGCTGACGTTGAAATGGTCAGCGCTGCATTTTCTTTGCTGCTGGCGAGTGCAGCTTGCTCTTTCGTTTCTTTGTGAAAGACATGCCTTCTCCTAGGGTTAGGTTGCCAAACCTCTGCGCATGGCAACGGCGGGCAATGAAAACACATTTTGCAGCGGCTGCATGCACATCTCTGTGCATGAGTTTAGCAGGCAGTGGAAACAGAAGTTGCAGCAGCAGCAGCAGCAGCTGCAGCAGAAGCAGCTCACCCACATCAGTCAGCCATGAGTTGGTGAGTCCCTCCCTGCGTGCGACCCAGTACCAGAGGCACCCGAAGAAGTTGATCAAGGCCGCAGCTGCATAGATGATGCTGGTTAG